>Ga0157303_10000155_pt1 | contig 8128 bp, 7 predicted proteins | sample NitcycUS118311C2_FD_108399 | JGI IMG/M metagenome (GOLD analysis project Ga0157303, IMG submission 108399) | Soil microbial communities from Arlington Agricultural Research Station in Wisconsin, USA - Nitrogen cycling UWRJ-S118-311C-2 | ecosystem: Environmental > Terrestrial > Soil > Agricultural... | reverse complement strand
TTTTGCCGGCACCGCGGCCGCGCAGGAAGGCACGCTCAAGAAGATCAAGGACACCGGCACGATCACGATCGGCCACCGAGAATCCTCGATCCCGTTTTCCTATTACGACGACAAGCAGCAGGTGGTCGGCTACGCCATGGACCTCTGCAACAAGATCGTTGATGCGGTTAAGGCGAACCTCAAGCTCGCCAAGCTCGACGTTAAGCTGCAGCCGGTGACATCCGCTACACGCATTCCCCTGATAGCGAACGGCACCGTCGATCTCGAATGCGGCTCGACCACCAACAACCTAGAGCGGCAGAAGCAGGTCTCGTTCACGATCACGCACTTCGTCACGGCCAACCGCTTCGTGTCGAAGAAAGCGGCGAAGCTCAACAAGCTCGAAGACCTCAAGGGCAAGACGGTCGTGTCGACCTCCGGCACCACCAACATCAAGCAGATCACCGAGCTCAACACCGAGCGCAATCTTGGTCTCACCATCCTGCCGGCAAAGGATCACGCCGAAGCCTTCCTGATGGTCGAAACCGGCCGCGCGGCCGCCTTCGTGATGGACGACATCCTGCTCTACAGCCTGGTCGCGGGGTCGAAAGCACCGAAGGATTACGAAATCTCCGCCGACGCGCTGTCGGTCGAGCCTTACGGGATCATGCTGCGCAAGGACGACCCGGTTTTCAAGAAAGTGGTCGATGACGCCATGACCAGCGTCTACAAGAGCGGCGAGATCAACAAGATCTACGACAAGTGGTTCCTCCAACCGGTCCCGCCCAAAGGCGTGAATCTCAACGTACCGATGGGCGCGTCGTTCAAGAAAGTGGTTGCCAAGCCGACCGACAGCGGCGACCCGAAGGACTACCAATAGTCTCCAAATAGACGCTAGACTTCGCGGCGCGGCCTCAAAAGCCGCGCCGCAAACGCGTTTGAGGGGACGCTGGCTCGGATGAGCTATAAGTGGAACTGGGGAGTCTTTTTCCAGCTGTCCCCGGACGGCACTTACACCTACTTGCAGCTTCTGCTGTTCGGTGCCGGCTGGACGCTGGCGACCGCTCTGCTTGCTTGGGCGATCGCACTCTCGGTGGGAACGGTCGTTGGCGTGATCCGCACCTCGCCTGTGCCGTGGCTGGTGCGCCTCGGCAATGCCTATGTCGAGCTGTTCCGCAATATTCCCCTGCTGGTGCAGATGTTCCTTTGGTACTTCGTGCTGCCGGAAGTCATGCCGCAGGCGATCGGCGATTGGCTCAAGCAGTCGGCCAACGCCTCGTTTTATAACGCGGTGATCTGTCTCGGCCTTTACACCTCGGCACGCGTCGCCGAGCAGGTGAAGGCCGGTATCCTAAGCTTGCGCAGTGGGCAGCGCATGGCTGGCCTCGCGATGGGCCTCACGCTGCCGCAAACCTACCGCTACGTTCTGCTACCGATGGCGTTCCGCATCATCCTGCCGCCGCTGAGCTCGGAGTTTCTCAACATCATCAAGAATTCCTCGGTGGCACTGACTATCGGCCTCATCGAGCTCACTGCTGCGGCGCGCTCGATGTCGGAATTTTCCTTCCAAGTGTTCGAGGCCTTCACCGGCGCCACCCTCATCTACATCATCATCAACATCATAGTCGTCGCCGGCATGCGTTGGCTCGAGCGGCGTGTCGCGGTGCCCGGCTTTATCGGCATGAGCGCGCCTGCAGCGGCGCATTGAGGTCGGACGATGTTTGCCAATTTCGACTGGGACGTCATCCTCCGCTCACTGCCGTATCTGTTCCTCGACGGCATGCGCTTCACCATCATGCTGACTTTGATGGCGACCGGCGGCGGCATCGTGATCGGCACGCTGCTGGCGCTCGCGCGGCTGTCGAACATTCCCGGCCTTTCCCATGTCGCGGGCGCCTACGTGAACCTGATCCGCTCGATGCCGCTCGTGCTGGTGATCTTCTGGTTCTACTTCCTGGTACCCTACATCGGACAATGGATCACGGGCGCGTCGCGGCCGATTCAGGTCGGCGCATTCCTTTCGGCGCTCGTCACCTTCACATTGTTCTAAGCCGCGTATTTCTGCGAGATCATGCGCGCGGGCATCCAGTCGATCCCGCGCGGTCAGGTGCAGGCAGCGCAGGCGCTCGGCATGACCTACTGGACCGCGATGGGAGAAATCATCCTGCCGCAGGCTTTCCGCAACATGGTTCCGGTGCTGCTGACGCAGACCATTATTCTGTTTCAAGACACCTCGCTGGTCTACGTGATCTCGGTGACCGACTTCTTCGGCGCGGCGTCCAAGGTCGCCCAGCGTGACGGGCGCCTGGTCGAAATGTATCTGTTCGCCGCCGCCGTCTACTTCGTCATCTCGCTCGCCGCGTCCCACTGGGTGCGCCGTCTGCAGCACCGCGTCGCCATCATCCGCTGAGGCCTCATGATCACCATCAGCAATGTCAGCAAGTGGTATGGCACCATGCAGGTGCTGAAGAACTGCAGCACCGAAGTCGCCAAGGGCGAAGTCGTGGTGGTGTGCGGCCCATCGGGATCCGGAAAGTCGACGCTGATCAAATGCGTCAACGGGCTGGAGCCGTTCGAGGAAGGCACCATCACCGTCGACGGGATTTCGGTCGGCGACCGAAAGACCGACCTGCCGAAGCTGCGCGCCCGCATCGGCATGGTATTCCAGCATTTCGAGCTGTTTCCACACCTCTCCGTCATGCGCAATCTGGCTTTGGCGCAGATCAAGGTGCTCGGCCGCGATCCGAAGGCCGCCGACGAGAAAGGCCGCAAGCTGCTCGAGCGCGTGGGCTTGAGCGCGCATGCCGACAAATTTCCTGGGCAGCTCTCGGGTGGCCAGCAGCAGCGCGTCGCCATCGCGCGGGCGCTCGCTATGGACCCGATCGCCATGCTGTTCGACGAGCCGACCTCGGCGCTCGATCCGGAAATGATAAACGAAGTGCTCGACGTGATGGTGGCGCTGGCCAAGGACGGCATGACGATGATCGTCGTCACCCACGAAATGGGCTTTGCGCGAAAGGTCGCCAACCGCGTCGTTTTCATGGATAAAGGTGAAATTGTCGAGGACGCGCCGACCGCGGACTTTTTCGGCAAGCCGCGCAGCGAGCGCGCGCAGATGTTCCTTTCGAAGATCTTGCAGCACTAGTCTGCACTCTACGAGAGGACGTTAATCGTCTCCGGCGGCAACCCCGACCGATAGCGGTCATACATGACTTGATAAGCACTTTCGATACGGCGCGTAAATAACTGCGTGTTGAACAGCGGCTTACCGAGCCGGTTCTGCCAGAGTTTTTGCCTGACCGCCGCCAGCTTGTCCGGATTGGTCGCGAGCTCGGTCGCACGTTCCACATATTCCTGGCTCGACGTAATGAGTTCCGGCATCCCGACCGCCTGCAGCAAGCTTGCCGCCACGCGCGAGGCAAAGGTCTCTCCGATGCTAGTGAGGACCGGCAGGCCTGCCCAAAGGGCGTCGCTCGCGGTGGTATGGGCATTGTACGGAAGCGTGTCCAGAAAAAGATCGGCCACCCGGTGACGCGCGATATGCTCGGTCATCGGTATCCGTTTCGCAAAGACGAGGCGGTCCGCCCTGACGCCGCGTGCCTCAGCTTCCCTACGCAGATTTTTCGCCGATGCGTCATTGTCTTCCAGCAGCCAGAGTACACTGCCGTCGACCCTCTTGAGGATGTCCATCCAGCAGCCAAACACATCAGGGAGAATCTTGTAATTGTTGTTGAAGCAGCAAAAGACAAATCCCTGCGCCGGCAGCCCGCACTCGGCGCGAGTAAACATCCTGTCGGCGATTCTGCGCTTTCCGTCATTCACCTGATAGCTGTCGGGCAGATAGACGACTTTCTCTGAATAATATCGATGATGGGATTCGGGAATGACCATGCGGTCAGCAATAATGTAATCTATGTAGCCGGCGCCCATAGTCCCCGGATACCCAAGGTAATTCACCTGAACAGGCGCTGAGCGATGCGCGAAAATCCCCGTCCGGGAATTCTGCGTGATTCCCATGAGGTCGACCAAGATGTCGATCTCTTTTGCCCTCACCTGCGACGCAATTTCCTCGTCGCCCATAGGCATTCCCTCGATGAAATGGTCGCAAGAGTCCTTGATCCGCCTGCGGACTTCCGATTGATCGTCGGATCCGATTGAGACGCCGGTCAACTCGAACCGTGATTTATCGTGGTTTTCGAACAAGCCGACGATCAGCGCCGACACCGCATGGAAACGGAAATCGGCGGACAGATATGCGATGCGGATTTTATCGTGCGCATACGCATCGCCCCGCCATAGCGGCCTGTCCGATGCTGGAAATTTTGCCGCGATCCATGCCCCGGCGCACTGCAGCTGCTCTTCCGGAGAAGATGAAATGGCAAGGAACGGGAACGGGTTGATTATCGTTTTCTTCCGTTTTACCGATGCAACGACATTCGCGCGTTCGGCTTCAAAATTTCTCCAGTCACAGACAAACAACTTCGCGCTTAGGCGCAGGCTCTCCGTTACGGCATCGGGTCTCAGGGATAACGCCTTGTCATAGGCAAGAAGCGCTTCCTCATAACGCTTGAATTCAAATAGCACATGGCCGCGGCCAAGCCAGGGTTGCTCCAAGTCGGATTTGAGCGCGATCGCTTTGTCGTAGGCAAGAGCCGCCTCCTCGTATCGCTTGAGTTCGAGGTAGACATGTCCGAGACCGACCCAGCCCATCGTCGAGCCTGGATTCAATTTCACCGCACGTTCGTAACTGTCGCGTGCTTCCTTGTAGCGATGGACGCGAATAAGCGCGGCGCCGCGCGGAACGTAGACCTCAGGATAGTTCGGATCGATTGCCAGGACACGTTCAGCGCTCTTTATGGCCTCTTCGTAGCGTCGAAGTTCGTTTAATGAGTTGCACCGGTTGGCGAGCATCTGGACATGATCCGGGTCGAGTTTCAGGCCGGCATCGAAGCTCGCGAGCGCCTCGCTGTGGCGCTTCAGGCGCGCCAATATCACGCCAAGACTGTTGAATGCGTTCGTTGATCTGGGATTGAGCTTGGTGGCCCTGCTGACCAGCTTCAGGGCATCGGCAAGCTGACCCTGCTGATATTTGAACAGACCGTAAAAATGCAGTGCGTCGAAATATTCGGGGTTTTTCTTGACGAGGCGCGCGAAGGTTTTGTCCGCTTCAGCGATTTGGCCCTGGCGTTGGAGAGTTACCGCTTGCTCCAGGCTCCGGAATGCATCCTGGAAACGAGGGTCGCCAAATGGAGAATTACGCATAACGACAAAGGCCTCGCCGCAAGGCCTCCATCTTATTGGCCGTCCCCGGTCGTGTCACGGCGCAACGGTTTCAAAACCGCGGGCCGCGCCCGAGAGTGGCACCTCGCTTGATTCCTTATCCGGGCTCGTACGGTCGAACAAGCCAGTCCGCCAGGTACCCTGACCAAGGAAGGCTAAATGGCGCGCTGCCGCACACATGTAGGTACTGGCAAGACCAAAATGCCGTAAATTCAGCGCATGCTGGCGATTCGGAACTTCCTATTCCTTGAGCTCGACGCGATACAGCAGTTCAACAATAAATTTGAAAAAGCGCTTAAGAAGTTCAACGAGATCGAGGTTCGATAAAATCGTTGCAGGCCGTCACTATGCGCCAACAGCTGAGACTTCATCCCGATTCGCCGTCCGTTGCGGTGAAAAGCATCGACGTGGAGATCGCGCCTCCACGTGCCGGCAGCCTGGGGCTGTCCTATATCGTGACCGGCCAGATGCGCAGCGTCCGCATGCCCTCCGCGGCGGCGAACGCACGCAGCGACGGGCTCTGGCGGCATACGTGTTTCGAGGCCTTCATCCGTGCTGCGCCGGACACGGAGTACTATGAGCTTAACTTTTCGCCCTCCGGACAATGGGCGGCATACCAGTTCAGCAGCTACCGGAGCGGCATGCGTGTGGCCGATGAGATCACCGGTGTTCCGATCAAAATGCACGCAAGTGCAGAAGAGTGCGTTTTGCAAGCGTCGCTGGATCCGGATCGATTCACGGGCCTGCCGCGTCACCGCTCGTGGCGTCTCGGCCTGTCGGCCGTGATCGAGGACACGAATGGCGGCATCTCCTATTGGGCGTTGGCGCATCCACCGGGTAAGCCGGACTTCCATCACGCAGACGGTTTCGTTTGTGAATTCTTTCCGGCGGTGAAGCCATGAAATTTGGCATAGACCGGTTGATCTCCGAACGCGACTTGCGCGCCCCGCTTTCAGGCAAGCGCGTCGCGTTGCTTGCGCACCCAGCGTCCGTCACGGAAAATCTGACGCATTCGCTCGATGCGCTCGCCGCCTGCGGCGACATAAAGATCAGCGCCGCCTTTGGCCCGCAACACGGGCTACGCGGAGACAAGCAGGACAACATGATCGAGTCGCCGGATTTCAAGGACCCGGTGCACGGCATTCCGGTCTTCAGTCTCTACGGTGATGTGCGCAGGCCAACGGATGCAATGATGGATGCATGCGATGCAATCCTCGTCGACCTGCAGGATCTCGGTTGTCGCATTTACACCTTCATCACGACCTTGCGTCACGTTCTCGAAACGGCCGCGAAACATCGCAAGTCGGTGTGGGTGCTCGACCGGCCCAACCCTGTCGGCCGGCCCGTCGAAGGTCTGACCTTGCGCGCCGGCTGGGAAAGTTTTGTCGGCGCCGGGCCGCTGCCGATGCGGCATGGTCTGACGCTTGGCGAGCTCGGCCTGTGGTTTGTCAGCATGCTCAAGCTCGACGTCGACTATCGGGTCGTCGAGATGAAGGGCTGGCAGCCCGATGCCGCGCTCGGATTCGGCTGGCCGCTGGGCACGCGCACGTGGATCAACCCCAGTCCCAACGCGCCGAATTTGTGGATGGCGCGCGCTTATGCGGGCACAGTAATGCTCGAGGGCACGACGCTATCGGAAGGGCGCGGCACGACGCGGCCGCTCGAACTTTTCGGCGCTCCGGATATCGATGCGCGAAAGATCGTCAGGGAAATGGAGTCGCTCGCCCCACAATGGCTCACGGGTTGCCGCCTGCGCGAATGCTGGTTCGAGCCGACTTTCAACAAGCATATGGGCAAGCTTTGCCATGGCGCGCAGATTCACACGGAAGGTCCCGCATATGATCACCGAGCCTTCAGGCCCTGGCGCGTCCAGGCGCTCGCCTTCAAGGCGATCCGCCGTCTTTATCCGGACTACCCGCTGTGGCGCGATTTTGCCTACGAGTATGAGCAGGGCCGGCTCGCCATCGACGTAATCAATGGCAGTCCGTTGTTGCGCGAATGGATCGACGACAAGTCGGCAAAGCCGCAGGATCTCGATGCATTGGCAACGAAGGATGAGAAAGCTTGGTTTAGCGAACGCCAGGCGTATTTACGATACTAATTACGGCACGCCGTAAGACTCGATCTCACCGTCGATCCAGGTAGCGGCGACCGCTAGCGTGTCGGTGAGCGCAACGAGATCGGCGCGCGCGCCTGGAACGATCGCGCCGCGCTCATTATCGACGCCGAGAAACTGTGCTGGCGTCAGTGACGCGGCGCGAAGCGCGTCTTCCAGCGGCACCTTGGCCAGCCTGACCGTGTTACGCACCGCCGAAGCCATGTCCAGATGCGCGCCAGCAAGCGTGCCCTCTTTCGTGGTCAGTCGGCCATCCACCAGTTTGATTGTGCGGCCGACCAGGTCAAAACGGTCAAGCGATGTTCCGACTGTCGGCATGGCGTCAGTGACCAAGGCGACCCGGTCCGCGCCTTTCGCGGCGAACGCCGCCCGCACGGAAACGGGATCGACATGCATGCCGTCGACAATAAGTCCCGCCGTGAGCCGGGGCTCCGACAGCGTAGTGCCGACAATGCCGGGATCGCGCGCGCTGAATGGCGGCATTGCATTGAATAAATGAGTGACACCGGTTGCGCCTTCCGCAACGGCCTGGGTGACAACGGCGGCAGACGCCTCGCTGTGGCCGATCGAAATCCGCACGCCTGCGGCTGCCAGCGTCATCACAAAGCCCGCGGGTACACATTCGGGCGCTAGCGTCACCAGTGAGCGGCCGGCACCGGTAAGCTCGCACAACTGCTCCAGGTCGCCCGCACCCGGTTCGGCAATCCTGTCGGGACGATGCACGCCCGGGCGCTGCGGGCTGATGAACGGGCC
>Ga0157303_10000152_pt1 | contig 8194 bp, 6 predicted proteins | sample NitcycUS118311C2_FD_108399 | JGI IMG/M metagenome (GOLD analysis project Ga0157303, IMG submission 108399) | Soil microbial communities from Arlington Agricultural Research Station in Wisconsin, USA - Nitrogen cycling UWRJ-S118-311C-2 | ecosystem: Environmental > Terrestrial > Soil > Agricultural... | reverse complement strand
TTCTCAGTCATTACGAGTCCTCCCTCTGGATTTCATAGGTGCCGACCAGCGCGCGCGGTATGCGCACACAAAATCCGGCATCGTTTATTTGGAAATCGCCAAGTCCACCCCACGCGCCGACAGCACGGCCGGCGACTCGCGCAGCCGTGAGAGCGGTCACCGCACGCCCATGCCCAACGGCACGACGCGGCATCAGTAATCCCTCCCCTGCCGGCCCTTGGCGGGCTCTTCGTTGTCATTAGCAAACGCGATCCGGAACCAAGTTTCAACCGCAATTTCCATATTGATGGATATCAACTCACATGGTCGTATGCTTGCCTCAAGATTTGGCAGGCCTGCTCGAAGGCCGCAGCGGCCAATGCTAGCTTTGCCGCAACAACCGGACCGGATGGCATCAATGGCTGTCAGCCCCCTACGAAAAGACCAGAAGGCGAACCAAGACAGCGGCCTCGCGGCGCGGCTCGCGATCCGGGCCGGCTCACACCGCGGACCCACGGCCGGTCTCGCGCCGGGAAACGTGCAGGGCAATCTTGCTATTTTGCCGCAGGCGCTGGCGGCGGATTTCCTTCGCTTCTGCCAGATCAATCCAAAGCCGTGCCCGCTAATCGGAACGTCGGCGCCCGGCGATCCGCGCGTGCCCGAACTCGGCGCGGATCTCGATATCCGTACTGACCTGCCGCGTTACCGGGTCTGGAGAAACGGCGAGCTCGTCGCCGAGCCACAGGACATCCGTGAATTCTGGCGCGACGATTTGGTGAGTTTCGTGATCGGCTGCTCGTTCTCATTCGAGGAAGCGTTGACCGCCGAAGGCATCGAGCTGCGGCACATCACGCGCGGCTGCAACGTGCCGATGTACCGCACTTCCATCGCCACAAACGAGGCAGGTCCCTTCCGTGGACCGATGGTCGTCTCGATGCGGCCGCTGTCACCACGCGATGCCATCCGCGCGGTGCAGATCACGACGCGATTTCCGTCGGTGCACGGCGCACCGGTGCATATCGGCAAGCCTGAGATGATCGGCATCAAAGACATAATGAAGCCGGACTATGGCGACGCCGTCGAAGTGCGCGACAACGAGTTGCCGGTGTTCTGGGCCTGCGGTGTCACTCCACAATCCGTGATCGCAACCATAAAGCCGGAATTTTGCATCACGCATTATCCCGGCAGCATGTTGGTGACGGACCGGCGCAATACCGAGTTTGCGATTTTGTGACTAGGCCGCGTCTCGTGCGTTCTTGTCGAGCACGCCCGCCTCGATCAAAGCCTGACGAATTCGCGCGACTTCCGTGCGCTCTATCTTGACCAGCGGCGGGCGCACGACCGCGCGCGGCAGCTTGCCGAGCAGCACCAGCGCTTCCTTCATGCGATTGTGCATGTCGACGAAGGGGTCGGCATAAAACACGCGCGCCGCCGGCTCGATGCGCTCGTTGAGACGTTTCGCCTCGGCGAGGTCATTCTTTTGCACCGCGCGGAACAGTTTGGCTTGCAGATCGGCGATGACGCTGCCGGAACCCGACAGCAACCCGTTACAGCCGAGCACCAGCGACGAGAACAGCCACGAGCTGTGCGTGGTGAGCACGTTCACCGGGCGCGGCAGATTCTGCAGCGTGCGGATATGCCATTCATGATGCGGCACACTGCCGATCCAGTCCTTGATGGCGCGGATCGACGGCACCTCCTCGCACATCTTCAGCAATGTGTCTTTCGGATAACCTTGACCCGTCGCGAGCGGATACTGGAACACGATCAATGGCAGGTCGGCTGCGTCCGAAATGCGCTTGATATGCGCAAGCGCCATCGCCGGCGACTGGCCAAGCGTGAACGGCGCCGGCGGAAACACCAGCAGCGCGGACGCCCCGCCTTGCGCTGCCATGCGAGCGATGCGCGCGGCTTCGATGCTCCCGTCCGCCCAGATGCCGTTCACCAGCGGCAGGCGCGCGCCGATCTCATCCTGCGCGATATCGAGCACACGCTTCTGTTCGTCGAATGTGCACGAAGCGACTTCGGTCGAGTGTGCGTTGACGGTGATCGCCGACAGGCCCTCGACCGAAGCCACATCGCGCAGGTGCCTGCGGAAGCTTGCCTCGTCGATCGCGAGATCGTTGTCGAACGGCAGGAGCACTGCCGGAATCACGCCGTGAGGAACATAAGCCTTCCGCTGTGCCATGAGCCTTCCCCGTCCGAAATCGCCGCGGCGAGTATAATTCAGACGACGAGCGCGCCGCCATCGATATAGACGACCGATCCGGTCGCACGCCGACCGTCATAAATGTAAGGATTTGCTGGGCGATATCCTCGCTGGCGCCGACGCGGCCGACCGGCAGAGACGCGGCGGTCTTGGCCAGCATGTCGCGGCGCGCGGCTTCCGGCATGCTGGCGCGGATCGGCGTATCGATCGTTCCAGGCGACACGGCGTTGACCCTAACCGGGGCCAACTCCAGCGCCAGGCCTTTGGTCAAAGATTCGAGCGCGCCATTGACCGCGCCGACGATCGCGGCGCCGGGGCGCGGACGCGTGCTGAGATAACCCGTCACAAGCGTGAGCGAACCCCCGGCACGGATGTCGGCCGAACGCGCAACACGCCAGGCGCCCCAAAATTTGCTTTCCATGGTCGCGCGAACGTCATCCATGGCCACCGTCTTGAAAGGCCCCGTGCGCAACTGCGCGGCCGTCACAACAACGTGGTCGACGGGCCCGCATTTGCGGAAAAGATCGACGACGCTTTCATCGCTGGTAACATCGGCCGCGATGTCTGTCGCACCGATATTGTCGGCAGCAGCCTTCAAACGCTGAGCATTGCGCGACGCGACCACCACGTCGGCGCCCTCTTGCTTGGCAAGTTCCGCGGTTGCAAGGCCGATGCCGGATGAACCTCCGACGACAACAACTTTCTTTCCGGCAAGCGACATCGTGTGGCTCTCCTGTTAGGGACGCGTCTTATGCGATGATTGAATAGGCGTGGCGTTCCCGCCGTTCGAGCAGCGGGAGCGCCCCTTCCAGAACAAGCGTCTTGAAGTGCGGAGTCTGCTGGTGATCGACGAAGGCCTGTTCGTCCTTATATTGCTCATACAACAGGAATTCGTTCGGATCGTTGTGAGAGCGATTGACGATGAATTCCAGGTTGCCCGGCTCCGTGCGGGCTGCAGGAGCGAGCTCGCGCAGGATCGCTTCGATTTTTTCGGCCTGGCCCTCGCGGGGTCGCCAGTAGGCGACAATCACATATGTCATGATCTACCTGTCGGATGGCGGAAGCACGTGATTAAACCGCAGCCTTGACGTCGCCTGCAAATCCGAATTCCGCCGAAAGGCGATCGGCGGCCGCCCGGACGACGCGCGCCCGTTTCTGCAGCGCCTCGATCGATAACCGCCAGACCGGACCCGAAATACCGATAGCGCCAATAACCTGACCGCTGAAATCGCGCACCGGCACCGCGATGCAGCGTACTTCTGCATCGAACTCGCCATCGTCGACGGCGAGACCCGTGCGCCGCACTTCGGCGATTTCACGCCGCAACGATTCGGTCACCGTGATCGATTTCGGCGTCAATGCCGTAAGGTCGACCCGCGCCAGAAACTGCTCGAACTGATCGACGGGCAAGGCGGCCAGCATGATTTTGCCGAGAGCCGTGCAATGCGCGGGACGCACGGCGCCGGCGCGGTCGTTGAGCTGAAAGGCACCCTTCCCGCCCGTGCGCGCCAGCACGACCACCGCATCATCCATCCGCACCGAAAAATGCGCGCTCTCACCGGTTTCGCGCGAAAGATCCTCGAGGATGGGCGTCGCCAGGCTCACCATTTCCACTTCGTCGAGAGCGCTTGCCGCCAGCGCAAACAGCGGCCGGCCAATTCGATATCGCTTGGAGTCCATCATCTGACGCACATAGCCGAGCGACACCAAAGTCTTAACCAGATGGAATGTTGTAGAGTTGTGCAATCCGACCCGCTTGGAAAGATCAGCCAGGCCGATGCCGTCCCGGTTGCGGGCGATCTCCTCCATGATGGCGAAGGCGCGCGCGAGCGATTGCACACCGCCGCGCGGCTGGCCGGCGCCGCGTGCCACGGCAACACGCGCCGGGCCTCGTGCCGCGGCATTTGCTGGCCTTTGTTTGCTTTGCGCTTTCACTACAGTCACGCCCCCTGCATTGCTATTTCGCGGGCATCGCATCAGGAAGATAGCGCTTGCCGAAGACCGGCTCCTTGTACGGGGTCGGCGGCAATTGCCAGGCCCCAGTCGAAGGCGGGCGTACTTCTGCGTCCACATGCACGTCGAGCAGATAAGGCTTGTTGGCCCTGATTGCGTGCTCGAGCGCACCTTTGAAATCCTGCGATTTCGTCACTGTTATCGCTTCGACACCGGTCGCGCGCGCCCAAGCGGCGAAGTCTGGATTGTATGGTTTGTTGTTCGGCCCTTCATAGAACATCGTGCCATGCTCGCGACCGCCGAACATGCCGAGCTGGATATCGCGGATCGAAACCCAGCCGAAATTATTCCAGATCACCCAAACAACGGGGATATTGTACTCGACGGCGGTGCACAGTACGTGCGGCACCATGGTGAAGCAGCCGTCGCCGGTCACGGCGACGACAGGGCGGTCGGGCGCGGCAAGTTTGGCGCCAAGCGCGCCAGCTGCGCCGAAGCCCATGCCGGAAAAGCCCCACGAATTGAGCATCGTCTGCGGCCGCCGCGCCTTCCAGAATTGCATATACCAATTGTGACTGACGCCGACGTCGCAGCACAGGATCGCGTCCGGCGGCAGCACGGCCTGACAATCCGCGACGATGCGCTCGGGCCGGATCGGTGACGCATGCGTCTCGAAATTCGGGCGGATGAAATCGTTCCACTCGGACTGCCATTTCCGGATGTCGGCAACCCAGGCCTTTGTTGCCTCTCTCTTCGGATTTCGCTTGTCGATCTCGGCCAGCAATTGTTTCAGGAATGTGCGCGCGTCGGCCACCACTCCTATGTCGGGCGGATAGTTGCGACCAATTTCACCCGGGTCGACATCCGCATGGATCAGCTTGGTCTGCGGGAAATTCCACGAGTACCCCGGCATCCATGACGACGCCGAGCGGTCATCGAAGCGCGCACCAACAGCAATGACGAGGTCCGCGCGCCGGCCCGCTTCGTTTGCGGGGTATGCGCCGTTGCGCCCGATAAACCCGAGCGCCAGCGGATCGATCATGTCCAGCGCGCCCATGCCGTTGGGCGAGGAGATCACGGGGATCTGCAGCCGGTGCGCGAATTCGGTAAGTTCACGCGAAGCCTCCGACAGCGTGACACCGTGACCGACGAAGATGACGGGCCGCTGCGATTTGAGAATGAGGTCGAAGCATGCCGCTATTTCGTCGGGCGAAGCGCCGCTGCGTTGAGCATTGAGCGGCGGTGACGGCGGCGGGACCTCGACGTCATCTTCTTCCTGAAAGACGTTGAAGGGCACGTCGACGTTCACCGGTCCCGGGCGTCCCGACAGCATGGTGGTCGTCGCCTGACGTAATGCCAATGGCAGCATATCCACGCGGGTCGGCTGGAAGCTGCGTTTTACGACCGGGCGGATGATGTTCGGGAAGTCGGCCTGGAAGTGCGTGTTGATTTCCTGGAACGGGCTGCGGTTGAACTGCGAGGTCGGCACGTTTGCCGTAATCGCGAGCAGCGCCGAGGAGTCCGAGATCGCGAGCGCGAGCGGCATCACGATATTGCAAGAGCCCGGACCGCAAGAGGTCAGCGTCGCCACTGCCTCGTGCCGCACTCGGAAATAGGCGTCGGCCATGTGGGCGGCCACTTGCTCATGGCGTGGCGAGACAAGGGTGATGCGGTCGCGCGCTTCGTGAAGGGAATCTAGGATGCCGACGTTGCCATGCCCGCAAATCCCGAAAACGTATGGGATTTTGCTGTCGATCAGATATTCGGTGATGAGGTCCGCACCCTTCATCCGTGGCATCGCGTTTCGCCCATGACGCTGGTGGACTTTATCTTATTGAAAAAGCAGGTTTTTTATATTCCGACAATACGAGACGGAGTTTAACCATATCGGTAATGACGCGACAACGGTCGTATCTCACTGGCTCCGCAGAGGTCCTACCTAATATCGCACCTCCAAGACGGAACTTTCTTCCGATTAGCGGATTTAATTGCTGGCGGGCGCTCCAGGGTGGCCAATGTCTGGAGCGATCGGGAGGTTAAGGGTTCTGTCCGAAATAAACGGCGAACAACCATGGCAGCGCAGGTTCGACTTGATCGGACGCTGACTGTGCGGTTGGGACCCTATCGCCTCCGATCGCCCCCGCCACGCGCGAGCGTGGCGATGAAGGCGGGTTATTCGGGAGGCATGGATGCAACCAACGACCGTCACCAATAAGAATGTCGCCAACGGCGTTACGCCGAAGAAGCGCGCGGGCAAGCCCGACGACGACAGCCCCGGCGGCTCACCGCTGGAATTGCAAAACCTTTTGCAGGCGCTGCGCGCGATGCGGGCCGGCGACTTTTCCGTACGGATGACCGGCGAGGAAGACGGCCTCCTCGGCAAGATCGCGGATACCTTCAATGAAATCGTTGCAGCCAATCAGCGCATGGCCGAGCAGATCGAGCGCGTCGGCCAACTGGTCGGACGCGAAGGACAAACACGTCATCGCGTAAAATTCGGCCTCTCCAGCGGAGCCTGGGGAGAAATCGAATCCTCCGTCAACACGCTGATCGACGACCTGATCTGGCCCACCAAGGAAGTCACAACGGCGGTCGCCGCGGTCGCCCAAGGTAACCTGCTCAACACAGTACGCCTCGAGGTCGACGGCCGCCCGCTCAAGGGCGAGTTCCTCGAAGCCGCGACCATCGTGAACACGATGATCAAGCAGCTCAGCGTGTTCACGTCGGAAGTGACGCGCGTCGCGCGCGAGGTCGGCACCGAGGGCAAGCTCGGTGGCCAGGCGCAGGTGCGCGAGGTGACCGGCGTGTGGAAGGACCTCACTGAGAGCGTGAACTCGATGGCGAGCAACCTGACCGCTCAGGTTCGCAATATCGCCGAAGTCACCATCGCCGTCGCTGACGGCGACTTATCCAAGAAAATCACGGTCGACGTGCGCGGCGAGATCCTTCAGCTGAAGGAAGCCATCAACACGATGGTGGACCAGTTACGTTCGTTCGCATCGGAAGTGACGCGCGTCGCGCGCGAAGTCGGCACCGACGGCAAGCTCGGCGGCCAAGCGCTCGTGCCCGGCGTCGCCGGCACCTGGAAGGACTTGACCGATTCGGTCAACGCCATGTGCGGCAACCTGACCGACCAGGTGCGTAACATCGCGCAGGTGACGACCGCCGTGGCACGCGGCGACCTCTCCCGCAAGATCACTGTCGACGTGCGCGGCGAAATTTATGAACTCAAAGACACCATCAATACGATGGTGGACCAGCTTAACTCATTTGCTTCGGAAGTGACGCGCGTCGCGCGCGAAGTGGGCACCGAAGGCAAATTGGGCGGCCAAGCGCAGGTGCCCGGTGTTGCCGGCACCTGGAAGGACTTGACCGACAGCGTGAATTTTATGGCCGGCAACCTCACCGCCCAGGTCCGCAACATCGCCGACGTCGCCACCGCCATCGCCGGCGGCGACCTGTCGAAGAAGATCACGGTGAACGTGTCGGGCGAGATCCTGCAGCTGAAGGAAACCGTCAACACGATGGTGGACCAGCTCAACGCCTTCGCCGGCGAAGTGACACGCGTCGCGCGCGAGGTCGGCACCGAAGGCCGCCTTGGCGGCCAGGCCAGTGTGCTCGGCGTTGCCGGCACCTGGAAGGACTTGACCGACAGCGTAAACTCAATGGCGGGCAACCTGACCGCGCAGGTCCGCAACATCGCGGAGGTGACCACCGCTGTGGCGCGCGGCGACCTGTCGCGCAAGATCACAGTGGACGTGAAAGGCGAAATTCTCGAACTCAAGGACACCATCAACACGATGGTGGACCAGCTCAACTCGTTTGCGTCGGAAGTGACGCGCGTCGCGCGCGAAGTCGGCACCGAAGGCAAGCTCGGCGGCCAGGCGCAAGTGCCGGAAGTGGCGGGCACATGGAAAGACTTGACCGACAACGTCAACTTCATGGCGTCGAACCTGACCGCGCAGGTCCGTAACATTGCCGAGGTCGCGACAGCGATCGCCAATGGCGACCTGTCGAAGAAGATCACCGTGGACGTACGCGGCGAGTTGCTGC
>Ga0157303_10000144_pt1 | contig 8322 bp, 5 predicted proteins | sample NitcycUS118311C2_FD_108399 | JGI IMG/M metagenome (GOLD analysis project Ga0157303, IMG submission 108399) | Soil microbial communities from Arlington Agricultural Research Station in Wisconsin, USA - Nitrogen cycling UWRJ-S118-311C-2 | ecosystem: Environmental > Terrestrial > Soil > Agricultural... | reverse complement strand
TGCTCTGGATGCAAAAAAAGGGCATCCGGTTCATCCCGATCTACGGCCGGCAAGCCTACAAGATCGACGGCAAGTTCAAGTTCTGGGGCGGCCTCACGGTGGAATCGTGGGGTGGCGGCCCCGGACTGATCGAGGCGCACACAACGATCGCCAAAAAGAACGGCGTCACCGTTGCTTATAATGCGCGCGCACTGTCACTCATCGCCGATGACGACGGCGTCAAAGGCATCCGGGTCAAGCACGACGGTCGCACCGTAGACGTCAAGGCAAAATGCGTGGTGCTGGCCGCCGGCGGCTTCCAGGCGAACAGCGAGATGCGCACGCGCTATCTGGGGCCCGGCTGGGAATTGGCAAAGATCCGCGGCACACGTTTCAACACAGGTGACGGCATCCGCATGGCGCTCGATATCGGCGCGATGCCGACGGGAAACTGGTCCGGCTGCCACGCCGTCGGCTGGGACCGCAATGCGCCCGAGTTCGGTGACCTTGCGGTCGGCGACAACTTCCAGAAGCACTCCTACCCGTGGGGCATCATGATCAATGCCAATGGGGAGCGCTTCGTCGACGAAGGCGCGGACTTCCGCAATTACACCTATGCGAAATACGGCCGCGTCATCCTCATGCAGCCCGGTCAATTCGCCTGGCAGGTCTTCGACAAGAAGATTATTCCGATGCTGCGCGACGAATACCGGATCAAGCAGGTCACCAAGGTCCGCGCCGACACGATCGAGGATCTCGTAAAAAGGCTCGACGATGTCGATGGCAAGCGCGCTCTGGAAACAATCAAGGCGTACAACAAGGCGGTGCGGACCGACGTCGCTTTCAATCCCAACGTCAAGGACGGGCGGCGGACCGAAGGCCTTGCCATCAACAAATCGAACTGGGCCAACACGATCGATGAGCCGCCGTTCGAGGCCTATGCCGTGACCTGCGGCATCACGTTCACCTTCGGCGGACTGAAGATCGATACGTCCGGCCGCGTGATCGATACCGACGGTCAGGCTATTGCCGGCCTGCATGCGGCCGGCGAACTGGTGGGCGGATTGTTCTATTTCAACTATCCCGGAGGCACCGGCCTGATGGCGGGCTCGGTCTTCGGCAGGATTGCCGGCACGACGGCCGGCCAGCGTGCGGCGCAAACACCGGCGTAGCGGTGGACGCGGCGCGTGGCCGTGACGCTACTTCCGTGATTTGGAGGCCCGCTCCCGCAGACGGTAGAACTGGATGGCGGCGCGGGCCGTTTCCGGCCGCAGCCGGTTGAACCTTTCAAAATATTCAGGAAATTCCCCGCCGGCCCCGCTGCGGACCGCGAGGATCGCTCGCGTCGTCTTCCAGGACAGGTTGATCGACTTTGCAAGGACCAGCAGCTGATCGCCGGTGTCGTGCACCAAGGCCCGCTCGATTGCCCCAACCGGCAAGCCGGTGAGCAACGACAATGCGGCCGTTGTTTCGTCGAACTTCCCACTTTCGGCAAATCGGCAAAGCCGCTGTTCGGTCAATTCGCCTTTCTGATGGAGCTGCTCGACATTGGCCATGGCCGCGGCAAAATCGGATGAATGGTCGCGCAGGCTCGTCTGAAGCTGGTCAGCGGCCTGCTTGATCATCTCGTGGACGAGATCCGCCTTACTCCGGTCCGCCGCCTCAAATCTGCGCTGCACGGTTTCTGACGCCGCCTCAAACAGCGTCAAAAGATACTCGCGCGGAATTTCCGGCCGGGCCCAGACCAGAAGCGCAAGTTCACTGTCATTTTTGGAACGCGACACCAGTTTCGTGTAGCCAAAATCCGAGAATCGCGCGCCGGCATTCGCTGCCGTGCTGATCACCACCTTCTGGTCTCCGCGCTCGACCAGAACGTCGGTGACGTTCTCACTCAGCTTGCTGCGCTGCGATATTGCAAAGAGATGATCCTGACTCTTCGTCTTGGCACCGATGATCAGGGTATCTTCATCGAGGCATTCGGACCGCTTCAGCACCGAGCCGGCGACGTCGATCGAATCGTCGAGCGCCAGTTCACGCGTTATTTTGGGCGGGGTATTCGACAGCGTGGCGATACGCTCGCCGAAAGCGGCCCGCGCCGAATGGTCGATCTCGCTCACCAGGCGGCCCATGACGTCGTCAAATAGTGAGGTTTGTTCGCTGCCGAAGCTGACTGATCCGGCTGCAAACAAATCGGTAACGCGCCGCAAGATCTCGGCGCGGGATGCAATGTTTCTTTGCGAAATTGCGGCTTCAAGTTCCTCGATCAGCGACTGGCGTGCAACCACGACGGCCGGACGAGCGCCACCGCGTTGGCGACGCTCCTCTGCCTCTGCGGATGCCATGCTATGCGGCATTTTCGACTTCGGGGACGCTGTAGGCGCTGCGGAAGTCAATTTCCGACGGCAAACACGGCGCCTGGAACAGGAAGCCCTGCAGCGACGTAACGCCGGCAAGGCGCAACAGCCGGTACTGGTCCACGGTTTCTACGCCTTCCGCGGTGGTCTCGATGTCGAGGCTGCGCGCGAGCGTGAGCGTTGCCGCAATGATGGCGGCGCATTCCGTCCGCTTGGTCAAATTTTGCGTGAACGACTTGTCTACCTTGATCTTGTCGAACGGGAACATCAGCAACTGGCTCAACGACGAATATCCTGTGCCGAAATCGTCGAGCGTGATCGCAATGCCCAGATTCTTGAACTGCCGCAAAATCGGCAGGCATTCGGTTGCCGACTCAATAAGGGCCGTTTCCGTTATCTCGAGTTCCAGGCGCTCGGGTGGCAGGCCGGACTGCGCAAGCGCACAGATCACGATATCGACGAGGTTGTTCTTTCTGAATTGAACGGCTGAGAGATTGACCGATACTTTGACGCCAATTGGCCACGTCACCGCTTCGGCACAGGCCGTCTGCATCAACCATTCGCCCATCTGCGTGATCATCCCGGTTTCTTCTGCAAGCGGAATGAACTGATCCGGCAGGATTACGCCCTTGGTCGGATGGCGCCAGCGAATGAGCGCCTCGGCGCCGCAGATCCGAAGTGTCTGCGTATCGACAATCGGCTGATAGTGCAGTTCGAGCTCGTTGTTCTGAATCGCGCGGCGCAGTTCGCTCTCAAGCTCGTGTCGCGCGCTTGCTGCCAGACTCATTTCAGGGTCGAAGAAGCAGTGCCTGTTTCGGCCGGCTGACTTCGCGCGATACAGCGCCAGATCCGCCATTTTCATCAGGCTGTCAGAGCTCGCCGCGTGCTCGGGCGCAAGCGCGATGCCGATACTCGTGGCGATGTTGACTTCATTGCCGTCAATATCGAAGGGCTTCGAGATGATATCGATGATACGGTCGGCAAGAGCGCTGGCCGCTTCACGCTGGTTATCGTCACTGTCCTGGATGATGGCAAATTCGTCGCCGCCCAGGCGCGCCAGCACATCGGTTTCCCGCAACGATGCCTTCAGGCGAACGGCCGTTTCGCGCAGCAGTGCATCGCCAACCGCATGGCCAAGCGTATCGTTGACATGCTTGAAGCGATCGAGATCCAGCAGCAACACCGCGAATGAATCGCCGCGCCTGCGGTGCCGCGCGACCGCCTCTTCGATTTTGTCCATGATCGAGAGACGGTTGGCAAGTCCGGTCAACACGTCATGGTGCGCCATGAACGCGATGCGCTGCTCCGACTTCTTCCGCTCGGTAATATCGTCGATTACAACAACCAGATGTCTCGCCACTCCCGCGGCATCGCGGGCTACGATGCGGCTCGTCGCCAGAACACGTGTTTGGCCTTCCGGCATTTCGACTTCATAGTCGTTCGAGCACCTGCCGAGTGTAACTCCCAGCGCCTCGGAATCCGATGCGTCCATCCGCTCGGCGTCTTGCCTCTGGTAGATTTCGAATACGGTTTTCCCCAGAACTTCGTTGCGGCCGACCTTGAGCATCGTTTCAAATGCCCGGTTCACCAGCACGAACTTGCGCGTGACGGCATCTTTCACGACGACGGCGATCGGAATGTTTTCAATGATTGAATCCAGGAACTGCCTGGTTTCGTCGAGCTGCTGTTCCGTATGCAAATGAGCCGAAATATCCTGGTGGACGGCAACCGTGCCGCCATCAGGCATGGCGCGCCGGGACACGGCCAGCGTCCGGCCGTCCTGAAGCTTGTCGATGATGTAACCGGTGTCAGGAAGAAACGCTTCGTGTATCCGGTCCCTGACATATTTTTGCGAGTCCGCCGGACAGGAGCCTGCGGCAACCCGCAACTGGAGGACCTCCGCGAGCGTCATTCCTGGCTTTATGGCGCCGGGAGCAAGACCATACATGCTGCCGTATAGATCGTTGGCGAGCACGAGTTTCGTGTCTGCTCCGAACATGCAGATGCCATGCGGCATGTTCGCAAGGGTCGCGTTCAAAAGCATATTGGTGTGCTCGAGGCGCTTTTTTGCCGCCTCACGCTGCATTTGCCCTCTGATGCTCAGCGCTGTTACGCAGGCAATCAGGAGGGTCAGCAATCCTGCAATAAAATAGCCTGACTTTCTTTTCGCCTCGACGTGCGAGAAGATTTCCGGCACGGCAGTGCCGACTGTGACGACGAAAGGATATTCGTTGGCGACTCTATAGGCGATAAGCCGTGGAATGCCGTCGCTCAAGCCACTTGCGGTATAATACCATCCCCCTCGCGTCGACGCCAAACTGGTAAACAGATCGGCGCGCGAAAAATCCTTGCCGAGCACATACATCGTGTCTCCGCTCGTTGCCCGGACGATTCCATCAAGCCCGATGACGCGTATGTATCCTTTCTGGCCGATGTCCACCGAATTATAGATTCGCGTCAGATATCTCGAATCGAGCGAGGCAGAGACGACGCCGTCGAACCGCCCATCGGCGCGCAAGATGCGGCGAGAAAGTTCGACCGTCCATTTGTCGGCCGCCGTTTGCGACAAGATCGGCTTTCCGACAAAGAGCTCGTTGGTCGTCGCTTCGACCTGGCTCTTGAAGTACGCACGGTCCTTTACGCTTTTGCCACGCAGGCTTGCGTCGCTGCTCAGCAACACAATTCCATTGCGATCAACGATGCTCACGCGCGATATTGCGTCCGACCAGGAGCGATTGGCCTTGAGCGAAGCCAGCAGGTCAAAATTTTCCGGCCTTTGCTCGTAAAGCGCGGCGATCACGGTCAACGAACGATCGACCTCTCCCAACGAATTGGAAAGGTGGCTTGCCAAGGCTCCGGCAAGGTTTGTTGAATTCTGGATCGCCGCGCGTTCAGCACTGTTGCGTTCGTTGGCGAGAAAGAAAGACAGAGAAATCCAGACAACGCCGATCAGCAACGCTCCGAGCAGCACTGATCGGTGCCTGACGAGAGGCTGCGCTATCGTGGCGAGTTTGGTCATCTGCGAGGTGCCGCCAAGCCTCGAGGCCACAGTGCAAACACTTAGAAAAACTAGCGGAAAGCCATTGATATTCTGTTATTTGACACATCTTTTGATGCGTTCGGATGATGTCGCGCCCGCCTGAAAACCGAGCCAAAAACGCGTCCGGGGGATCGTTAAGCTTTATTTTGCGTTACGTAGATCCGGCCGTCGCAAGCATTCGGGACCGCCCGCGGGAACAATTCCGCGCGCCAACCAGATTATCCGCGTCATGACAAAGAACAATCTCCCCATTACGACCGACATCCCGGCACGGCTTGACCGGCTGCCGTGGGGCCGCTTCCACACACTCGTCGTGGTCGCCCTCGGCATCACATGGATCTTCGACGGTCTGGAAGTGACGCTTGCAGGAAGCCTGGCCGGTGCACTGAAAGAAAGCCCATCGCTTCGTTTTTCGAATACCGACATCGGACTTGCGAGCAGCGCTTACCTTGCCGGAGCCGTGATCGGCGCAATTTTTTTCGGCTGGTTGACCGATCGACTCGGCCGCAAGAAGCTCTTTTTTCTGACGCTTACAGTGTACCTGACCGCAACCGCGGCTACAGCATTCTCTTGGGACATTGCAAGCTTTGCATTTTTTCGATTTCTGACCGGCGCCGGGATCGGCGGCGAATATTCCGCGATCAATTCCACCATTCAGGAGCTCGTTCCCGCGCGCGTGCGCGGATGGAACGACCTCGTCATCAACGGCAGCTTCTGGATCGGAGCGGCTCTCGGCGCGCTGGGCTCTTTGGTGCTGCTTGATCCACGGTTTATCGATCCGGATTTCGGGTGGCGGCTCGGATTCCTGATCGGCGCCTGTCTGGCCTGCTTGATCTTTTTTATGCGGCTCTGGATTCCGGAAAGCCCGCGCTGGCTGATCACACATGGCCATACGGAAGAAGCCGAAAAGGTCATTGCCGATATCGAATCCCGTTTCCCCGCGTTGCCGCCGGCACACGGGTTGCCGCGCGCCCGATTGCGCGCCCGCCGCTCGACGCCGCTGCACCTGGTGATGGACGTTCTGTTCCGGCGACATCTTCGCCGGACGATGGTTGGCTTGAGCCTGATGGCGTCCCAGGCGTTCTTTTACAATGCAATATTTTTCACCTATGCGTTGATCCTCACTGACTTCTACGGTGTCGCATCGGGTCATGTCGGCTGGTACATCCTGCCGTTTGCGATCGGTAATTTCCTCGGGCCTCTGCTGCTCGGTCGTTTGTTCGACACGCGCGGCCGCCGATCCATGATTGCCTTCACTTACATCGTCTCGGGCGTACTGCTTGCACTCACCGGATGGCTGTTCTTGCTAAATCTCGTGGACGCGACAACGCAGACCGTCTGCTGGATGGTGATTTTCTTCTTCGCCTCGGCGGCGGCGAGTTCAGCCTACCTCACCGTCAGCGAGACCTTCCCGCTTGAAATCCGGGCGCTCGCGATCGCTTTCTTCTACGCGGTGGGCACCGGCGTGGGCGGCGTCGTTGCGCCCTGGCTGTTCGGTGTCCTCATCGAGACCGGCTCGCGCGCAAGTGTCTTCGGTGGATATCTGACCGGCGCCGCCCTTATGGTGCTGGCAGGCTGCGTGGCGTGGCGTTGGGGGGTCGACGCAGAGCGCAAGCCGTTGGAAAGTATCGCCAGGCCCCTGACGTTTCTTGATTAAAGAGCGCCGCTCGATACGAGATCGCGCAGCGCATCCGGCGCCACGATCACGATCCCGCCCCGCTCCAGCTTGCCACTTCCGGCGTTGCCAGGCCTGAAGCTGCTTGTTCGCGCTCTCGCGCGACACTCCGATCATTTGACTTATCTCGCGCTGGGTCACCTGAATTTTGGTCTTTGGCGGCGCGTCTGCCGACGGCCGATACAGATGGAGCAGCACTTTGGCGAGGCGGTTCGGCAAGCCGAGGAAAACAATGTCTTCGACCTGCTCGCTGGTTTTGCGCAGGCGCCCGCAGAGCACCTTGATGAGTCGTACCGCCAGCTCGGGATCGTCTTGAATCAGTGGGATGAAATCCCGCCGCTCGATAATCATAAGCTCGCAATTGTCGATGGCCACGGCATCCGCCGTTCTTTGCCCGCCATCGAGAAACGCAATTTCCCCGAACAAGTCGCCGGGGACTATCAAATTAAAGATCGCATCCTTGCCCTGCTCGGACGGAGTGCTGATTCTCACGGCTCCTGACCGAACGGCATAGAGCCGCGAGCCGACATCGCCTTTCCGGAATATGATCGCGCCCTTTTTGATTTTGCTGTTTATGACGCGAGGCGCGAGCCGCTCTATGACCGCGTCGCCGAGATCCTTGAAAAAGGGATGGGCTCGAAGCAGCGTGTTCCTGTCGAACACTTGCATTCGCGATTGCCCGCTCGTCCCAGCTGCCATCTCGGCCGAATCCAATCTCTAAGCCAATAATCGCAAAGATACGATAAATCGGTCCGGCGCGGCAGCCTCTTTGGCCCAGCTCTCAAACCCGCCAGGTATCCGAATTTATTGAGCCAAAACTGCTCCAATTGTACCGTTTCGAGCGATCCACCGATCGGCAATTTCCGCCCCGGCGAGCGCTTCATCGCCCGAAACTGGCCCGGATCGGGCACCGCAATCTTTTGGCGAACTGTGAGCTAGCTCACCCTGTCCGTCCCAAAGCCCGTGCTACCCGATCTCCAAAATGGAGGTCGCGATGCGTATATCAGCCGACTTTCGAAAGACGCAGCGCCGGCGGGCAGAGTTGCACAGCCGCTCTGAAGCCATGGTGGCCACCATCTGGCTGGTTTTCTATGTGCTCGGAATCGCGGTCGCCGTGTCCTCACCGATCATATCGCGCGCAATAGAGCTGGCCGCCCAATGAAGATACGCCGAGTCACTTATTTTCTCGCGCTGTGCGAAGAGCAGAGCTTCACGCGTGCCGCCCGGCGCTGCGGTGTGGCCCAGCCATCGCTGACGCGGGCCATACAGCTTCT
>Ga0157303_10000140_pt1 | contig 8396 bp, 8 predicted proteins | sample NitcycUS118311C2_FD_108399 | JGI IMG/M metagenome (GOLD analysis project Ga0157303, IMG submission 108399) | Soil microbial communities from Arlington Agricultural Research Station in Wisconsin, USA - Nitrogen cycling UWRJ-S118-311C-2 | ecosystem: Environmental > Terrestrial > Soil > Agricultural... | reverse complement strand
TACCAGGACATCACCCGCACCAACGTGCCGTTGATGACCTTGGTCTGGTCCATGTGAAACGTGGACGAGTGGGGGTCGTGGTTGAAATCGATCGAAACGTTGGGATCGTTGGTATAGTTGAGAATGCCCTTGAGCTGCTGTTCCGCCGCGCGCTTGACGGCATCGTTGATCTCTTCCTTGGTCGTTTGCTTCTTCGCGACGATCTTGAGATCGATGACCGACACATTCGGCGTCGGCACCCGGATGGAAACGGGTGTTTTCCAGACACACAATGTCGCCCGGCTTCATTGCGTCAACAACGCGCGCGGCCGGCTCGCCGATGCAGTCGTCGGCGAACCTGACGGGCCGCTTGATGATCCGGGCAACCTCGGCGGCGACCGGTTTGAGAGAATGCTTGGGGTCGCGACCCTTCGGGCGCCCGAAATGCGAAAGCAGGATGACCTTGCCGCCTTTGTCGGCGAGCTCGGTGATCGCAGGCGCTGCGCGCTCAATACGCGTCGCATCCGTCACCACCCCGTTTTCGACCGGCACGTTCAGGTCGACACGAAGCAGAATCCGTTTGCCTTTCAGATCGACGCGATCGAGCGTTCGAAATCCGGTCATAGGCCGCTCCACAGCGACCGTCAGAGCAATTTGCCCATCGCGACGGCTGTATCCGCCATGCGGTTGGAGAAGCCCCACTCGTTGTCATACCAGGACATCACCCGCACCAGCGTGCCGTTGATGACCTTGGTCTGGTCCATGTGAAACGTGGACGAGTGTGGGTCGTGATTGAAATCGATCGAAACGTTGGGCTCGTTCGTGTAGTTGAGGATGCCCTTCAGTTGCTGTTCCGCCGCGCGCTTAATGGCGTCGTTGATCTCTTCCTTGGTGGTCTGCTTCTTGGCAACGATCTTTAGGTCGATGACAGAGACGTTCGGTGTGGGCACGCGGATAGAGACGCCGTCGAGCTTGCCCTTGAGTTCGGGCAAGACAAGACCGATCGCCTTTGCGGCGCCGGTCGACGTCGGGATCATCGACATTGCCGCCGCACGCCCGCGGTAAAGGTCTTTGTGCAACGTGTCGAGCGTCGGCTGGTCGCCCGTATAGGCGTGGATCGTGGTCATGAATCCGCTTTCGATTCCAACCGCGTCGTTGAGAACTTTAGCGACGGGCGCCAGGCAGTTTGTCGTGCACGAGCCGTTCGAAACGACCTTGTGATCCTTGGTGAGCTTGTCGTGATTGACGCCGAAGACGACGGTGAGATCGGCGCCGTCGGCGGGCGCCGAAACAAGAACGCGCTTCGCGCCTGCAGTGAGATGCGCCGAGGCCTTTTCCTTTGCGGTGAAAATGCCGGTGCATTCCATCGCAATGTCGACGCCGAGATCCTTCCAGGGCAGCTTTGTCGGGTCGCGCTCGGCCGTGACCTTGATCGCCCCGTTTCCGACGCTGATCGTGTCGCCTTTTACGGTTACTTCGCCGGGGAAGCGTCCATGTACGCTGTCATAGCGCAGCAGGTGTGCGTTCGTTTCAACCGGTCCGAGGTCGTTAATGGCAACGACTTGAATATCTTTGCGACCAGATTCGGCAATGGCGCGCAGGATATTGCGGCCGATGCGGCCAAACCCGTTAATGCCAACACGGACTGTCATGAATTACTCCCGGCTTAATTCGGTCTCATCGCGATATATAGTGCTTGGTCACATCTTCCCAAGTTTGGAAAGTGCCGCGCTGGCGACTGCCTCTGCGGTAATTCCAAAGTTTTTATACAGTTCCTTGTAAGGCGCGCTGGCGCCGAAAGAGTTCATGCCGATAAATACGCCATCGGTTCCAATGATGGCGTCCCAGCTTTGCCGCACGGCGGCCTCGACGCCGATATTGACGCGGGCAGTGCCAATGATGGCGCGCCTGTAGTCTTCGCTTTGCTCCAGGAACAGCTCGAAGCAGGGGACCGAGACCACCCGCGCAGCGATCCCGCGCTCGGCTAAAACTTTTGCGCCGTCGACGGCAATCGCGACCTCAGAGCCGGTTGCGAAGATTGAAACATCGGCCTTGCCATCCGGGCCTGCGATTTCATAGGCGCCGCGCGCGCAAATATTTTCAGCATCGAACCGGTTGCGCAGCTGCGGGAGGTTTTGCCGTGTGAGCGCGAGGATGCTTGGGCGGTTTTCAGTTGCGAGCGCGAGCTGCCAGCACTCGGCGGTTTCCACCGCGTCGCAGGGGCGGAACACAAGCAGTTTCGGAATGGCCCGTAGCGCAGCGAGATGCTCGACGGGCTGGTGCGTCGGCCCGTCTTCGCCAAGGCCGATGGAATCGTGTGTCATCACGTGGATGACGCGCTTGCCCATCAGCGCCGCAAGCCGGATCGCCGGCCGGCAGTAATCGGAAAACACGAGGAACGTGCCGGAGTAGGGAACGATGCCCCCATGCAACGCCATGCCGTTCATCGCGGCAGCCATGCCATGCTCGCGGACGCCGTAGTGAATGAAGCGTCCGGAGAAGTCGGCGGCTGTGATCGCCTTCATGCTCTTTGTGCGCGTATTGTTGGAGCCGGTGAGATCGGCTGAGCCGCCGATCATCTCCGGCAGCGCGGGGATCAGGCTCTCGAGCGCAAATTCGCAGGCCGTGCGCGTTGCGATGTCCTTCGGCTGTGCCGCAAGTTTTTCCTTCACCGCGCGAATAGCGGTATCAAGCGTCTGTTGCGGGATCTTGCCAAGCATGCGGCGCTCGAACTCGGCGCGTTTGCCACCCTCGAGCGCCACCAGCCGCTTTTTCCAGTCCGCGTGCGCCGCCTGCGAACGCACGCCCGCCGTGCGCCAGGCCTTGAGAATATCGGCCGGCACCTCGAACGGGGCGGAAGTCCAGCCGAGCGTCTTGCGCGCTCCGGCGATTTCCTCCGCACCGAGCGGCGACCCGTGCGATTTCTCCGAACCCTGCTTGGTGGGCGCGCCGAAGCCGATCTTGGTCCGGCACGCAATCAGAACGGGCTTGTCGGAGTTTTGCGCCTTTTCGAGCGCGGAAGCGATAGCCGCGGGATCGTGGCCGTCGATCCGCGCTGCATTCCAGCCGGCCGCCTCGAAGCGCTTGATCTGATCGACGCTGTCGGCGAGCGACAATGCGCCATCGATCGAAATGTCGTTGTCGTCAAAGAGCACGATCAGCTTGTTCAGCTTGAGATGCCCCGCGAGTGCAATCGCTTCCTGGCTGATGCCTTCCATCAGGTCGCCGTCGGATGCAATCACATAAGTCTTGTGATTGACGACGCCGTCACCGAACACTGCGGCGAGATGCTTTTCGGCGATTGCCATGCCGACTGCATTCGCGAGTCCTTGCCCGAGCGGTCCCGTGGTCGTCTCGACACCGGGCGTGTGCCCGTATTCGGGGTGACCGGCGGTGTTCGAACCCAGCTGACGAAAACGTTTGATCTGGTCGATCGTCATCGCCTCGTAGCCGGTGAGATAGAGCAGAGCGTAGATCAGCATCGATCCATGCCCGGCCGACAGCACGAAGCGGTCGCGGTCCGGCCAGGCCGGGTCGCCCGGGCTGAATTTCAGGAAGCGCGTGAAGAGAATCGTCGCGACGTCGGCCATGCCCATCGGCATGCCGGGGTGGCCCGATTTGGCCTGCTCGACGGCGTCCATTGCCAGCGCGCGAATCGCATTGGCCATCGCCGAATGGGCAATGGCGGAACCGGCGACCGGTTGCTCACGACGCTCTACAGGCGCCGCAGCTGCCGTCGGCGAGGCTTTTACGCTCATGGAATGGGGCCTTTTGGCGGGTGGATAGCATGTGAGCCCCCTGAGTCAATGTGACCGGCGGGGTGCCGGGAAGCCATTCACAGGTCGCGAAAACAACTGGGCAAATCGTCCAACGAGCGTTGACGTCACGGTTGCGCTGCACGTAAGAATCTGTGTCTAAATATCTGCCGCAACAAGAGTTTTTGTGCGGGGCAGGCTATGAGCGAGGAAAGCGCAATCGATGCCGCGGTCAAACGTCTGGCGCTAGCGCTCGACGCGCTCGATGCTGCGGTAGAGCGGCGCAAGCAAGCAGATCGCAACGAAGAAGGTCTTGCCGCGCAGGTTCAGGCGCTGGGCGTTGACCGCACGCGTCTGGCCGCCGCACTCGACGTCGAGGCAGCACGGTCGCGGCGTCTTGAGACGACCAATCGCGAGATCGCGGAACGGTTGGATTCTGCGATTACATCAATTCAGTCGGTGGTGGATCTGCACGAGTGAGATCGACATGAGCCAGGTGAACGCAACCATTGCCGGCCGACAATTCCGCCTCGCTTGCGAGGACGGACAGGAAGAACAATTGCAGACGCTTGCGCACGACATTGACCAGCGCATTATCGATCTGCGACGCAAATTTGGAGAGATCGGCGACACGCGCCTGACAGTCATGGCCGCACTGATGCTCGCCGACGAGCTCGTCGAAGCCTCGCGGAAGGCGCTGCGACTGGACGAGGAGATCACCGCCTTGCATGACGCTCGGCTTGTCGCGGCCGACCGCGCCAAAGCAGCATCCGACGCCGTGGTTGGCGCATTCAATTCGGCCGCAGAGCGGATCGAAGGCATTACCAAAAAGCTTAATCAGACCGTCGGTAATGGCAGTAGTGTCGCAATCGGCTGATCGCTTTCGCGATGAGTAGCGCCGCTCCCGTATAACCACTACATTCCAGAGGCGGGGCTGCGGGGCGCGTCAGGAGACACAATCCCCGGGGCCTTATCGATCCTTAAGGGAGCTGTCCCTGACCGGGCTCGTGGGTTCGGTCATATGGCGCCCACCTACTTTCGTAGGGAACCCGGGATCGATGCTCCAACGGCCATCGCGGCTCCGCACTTATTTACATGGCGAACACCACAGAAACGGATTCACCTAAAGCACGGCTGCGCGAGCAGGCATTCGCCCGGCGCGACGCTTTGCCGGCGGATGAGCGTGCCGCCGCAGCTGAAGCGATCGCAGCGCGCCCCTTTCCCGTGACCATCACGACGGGCATCATCGTCTCCGGATTTTCGCCGATGAAAACGGAGATCAATCCTCTTCCCTTGATGCGCAAGGCTGCCCAACTCGGAGCACGGCTTGCGCTTCCGGCGATTGCCGGACGCGGCAGGCCGTTGATCATGAGGGCCTACGCTTTCGGCGACGAGCTTGCGCGCGGTCAATGGGGCATCCGCGAGCCTAAGGCCGACGCGCCCGAAGTTGCGCCCGACATTCTTATTGTGCCGCTCGCGGCATTCGATCGGGCCGGTCACCGCATCGGATATGGTGCGGGATACTACGACATGACAATTAACGCGTTGCGGGCAAAGAAGAGAGTCATTGCGATGGGCATTGCTTTCGCAGCTCAGAAGATCACTTCTGTTCCAGCCACCGAGCGGGACGCGCGCCTCGATTTCGTGCTAACGGAGCGTGAAGTGATCGATTTCCGCGAGACCAAATAGCGTATGCGTATTCTTTTTATCGGCGACATTGTCGGCCGCTCTGGGCGGACCATCGTGATCGAACGGCTGCCCGCGCTCATTTCCGATTGGAAGCTCGACCTCGTCGTCGTCAATGGTGAGAATGCGGCGGGCGGCTTCGGCATCACCGAGGTCATCTACAATGAACTCGTCGATGCCGGCGCCGATGCAATCACGCTCGGCAACCACGCGTGGGATCAGCGCGAAGCACTGGTCTTCATTGAGCGCGCACCCCGCCTCATTCGACCGCTTAATTTTCCGAAGGGCACGCCCGGCCGCGGCTCTGCACTAGTCGACGCCAAGAACGGCAAACGGGCGTTGGTGATCAACGCCATGGGCAGGATCTTCATGGATCCGCTCGACGATCCCTTTGCGGCGGTCGAACGCGAGTTGGCGGCCTGTGCGCTCAAAACCGGTGCGGATGCGATCGTTATCGATTTTCACTGCGAGGCAACCAGCGAAAAGCAGGCGATGGGCTATTTTACCGATGGGCGCGCCAGCCTCGTGGTGGGAACCCATACGCACGCGCCTACCGCCGACGACCGCATTCTCCCGGCGGGCACCGCGTTCGTCTCCGACGTCGGCATGACCGCCGACTACGATTCCATCATCGGCATGAACAAGGACGAGCCGCTCAATCGTTTCCTGCGCAAATTACCTGGCGCGAAGTTCGAGGCGTCAAACGGTCCGGCGACCTTGTGCGGCCTCGCCGTCGAGACCGACGATGCGACCGGGCTCGCGCGCAAGGTCGGTGCCGTCCGCCTCGGCGGCATCCTGCAGGAAGCCCGGCCCAGCTTCTGGAACTGACTTTTTTCAATCTGCGCGGTTGACCGCGAATCGCGGCGGTGATTCGGTAGAAGGTATTGATTCGCCGGCATGTGCTGGGTCCGGCAGCGTGACCTCGGCACGGAGCATATGGCTCTCTTCGTCAACAGCAATCTTGCGCTGGAGCTGCCGGCGGACCTCGACCGCCAGTCGACCTCGTCACGGACGAAATCCGATCCGCGCGCCGAGCTTGCCGTGCAGTTCATTCCCGCCGGCGCGCGCGTCCTCGATCTCGGTGTGAGCCCGGCATTACAGACTCTGTTGCCGAATGGTTGCAGCTATGTTGGCACCGGCCAGCCCGGCAAGAAACGTCGGGCGCGTGCCGCCGACTTGAATATCGACGAATTCCCCACTGAAGCCGCGATGCGGGCCGATGTGATCGTGATGTTCGGTGTGCTGGAGCGCGTCAAAGACATCGAAAGCCTGTTCACTCATTTGCGCTTCTGCAAGCGCGACATCCTCGTCAGCTGCTATCCGACGGATCTCGCCAAAAACGGTGAGCGTACACAGGGCCTTGTCAATCGGATGAGTCTCTGCGACCTGGCGCTGCTGTTCGACCGGTATGGTTTTCGTATCGAAAGCACCGCCCCGGTCGACGAATCGCAGATGCTCATGCGGCTGACGCCCATGGAGCGGCTCACCCCGGTTGCCTCGCGCAACGTGGCCGTGATTTCGGGCGACGATACGAACGATCTCGCTGCGCGGCTGGGCCGCCAATTGATCAATGCAGTGTTGCCGGGGGAATGCCGCGTTCATCATCTGACTGCCGGCATGCTCGATCAGGCGCAGCAGAATTATGATCTGGTCATCCTGGGCGCCGGCAGCAGCCTATTCCCGCCGCTCCTCGGCGAGGGCGCGCTTGACGTCATTTCGCGCGCGAAGTCCGCCATTGGAATCTTCGGCACCCAAGGCCGGGAACTGATTGCACGGCCGGTATTCGACCGTGTCCTCGACCGGCTCGATACGTGGTTCGCGCGTTATGAGGATGACGTGCTGATGTTCGGCCGTGGCCGCAACAATGTCGTTCATGCCGGCGACTGGTTGATCGATCAGTTTCCGCTCGCTCGCGCCACTAGCGATGAGCCTTTGGTCATCAACGGCGATCTTGGTCCCGAATTCGCGCTCGACCGGGCGATCAGCACCATTCAGCAGCACAGGCAGGTCTATTCGACCGTGCCGGTGGCCCTGTTATGCGCGCTCACCTCGGCTGATCTTGCGGCCTACGCCGAAATGCCGGCGCAGCAGCCCGACCTTTCAGCAGGTCAGTTCCGCAGCATGCTGATGGATGTTTTTGGCCGGACCTGGCCGCAGCAGAAGTTCTTCCTTGTCGATAGGGATGCCGTCATCCGATACAAGACGCGCGTCCACCAGAACGTGTCGAAGATCGCCGCACGCATCGGTGCGATCCTGCGAAACGCTGCGGTTGCCGCCTGATATTCGGTCGCTCACCCGCAAATTCCAGCAATCTGCGATGTTTATTTTCCCGGCGAGCCAGCCTATATAGCCGCCGAGACCAATAATTATCGATGTTCGCTTATGGCTGGTCACTCCCAATTCAAGAACATCATGCACAAGAAGGGGCGCGCGGATAAGGCGCGCTCAAAACTGTTTGGCAAGCTTGCGCGTGAAATTACCGTTGCCGCCAAGCTCGGCATGCCGGATCCAGCATTTAATCCGCGCCTGCGTGCCGCGATCCTGGCAGCCCGTGCCGAGAACATGCCCAAAGACAACATCGAGCGCGCTATAAAGAAGTCGCAGGGTGCCGACACCGAGAGCTACGACGAGATCCGTTACGAAGGGTATGGGCCCGGCGGCGTGGCGGTTATCGTTGAGGCGCTGACTGACAACCGGAATCGCACGGCGGGCGAGGTGCGGGCGATTTTCTCGAAGAATGGCGGAAACCTGGCCGAGACCGGCGCGGTATCCTTCATGTTCAGCCATGTCGGCGTGATCGAATTCGATATCAAGGTTGCCAGTGCTGACGCGGTGCTGGAGGCGGCGATCGACGCCGGAGCCGAGGACGTGACCTCGAGCGAAGACGGTCATCAGATATTGGCGACCCCGGACTCGTTGAATGACGTTACCAAGGCACTCGAGGCCAAGTTTGGCGAGCCGCGAAAATCCGCAATG
>Ga0157303_10000139_pt1 | contig 8424 bp, 10 predicted proteins | sample NitcycUS118311C2_FD_108399 | JGI IMG/M metagenome (GOLD analysis project Ga0157303, IMG submission 108399) | Soil microbial communities from Arlington Agricultural Research Station in Wisconsin, USA - Nitrogen cycling UWRJ-S118-311C-2 | ecosystem: Environmental > Terrestrial > Soil >... | reverse complement strand
TCTGAAAAACGTCAAATATACGGGAGCCGAAAAGCTCGACACAGAAGCACTGATTCTGAAGCTCTCAGACTTGGGAGAGATTAACGAGATTCTTCTCAGGGGAGTTAATCAGATTCTCCGGTCGGCTGCTATCAAGTCTCAGGCAACAATGAGCCAACTTCAGCAGAAGATAATCCGAGAGGGGCACTGCGATACGCGGAAGGAAGCGAAAAAGCTGGCAGCCGCGTTGATTTCAATGCGGAAAAACATTGTCGAAATGGGATACGAGCCGCAAACGTTTGACGAAATGCTAGCGAAGCGAAAAGCCAAGCTAGCGGCAGAAAAGCCAAAGAGCTAGACCGGCTCCCGGCTCGCTGAAAGGGATTAGAGGGATTCTTTCTCTCTAGTCCCTTTTTCTTTTTCGTGGTATAGGTAGATTCTCTCGTTTCGTTTTTCACATAGGAGCGTATATGGCTGGAAAGTTTGGTTATGGTTCTCCCGTCCCTTCTCACGTTCTGCCGGAGTTCTTGCTCTATGCAGTTCTCTTCTCAATCTCCATCGGCTCAGACTCTAGTGCTTACGTTTACGGTCGGCTCATTGGGAGAGCCGGTCGGGAGATTCTTTGGCTTGACGAAATCGCTACCGTTACGGAGTTCGCAAAAGGGGAGAGCCAATGAGCCGGGGGAATCTGGAACACACCATTGAAGCTCTACAGCGGCAGATAGAGAGCGCCGAGAGGGGAGAGAGTCAGAACGTCACGGTAAACGATTACTACGCTCTACAGGCTGCTCTAGTGATTCTCAGATGGTCGAACGGGGAGCTAACGTCCGAGCAAGCCAACAACGCTCTAGCTGCCATCCGATAGCACCAGGGCGCCAATAGCGAGCCGGGAGCCGGGGAGTTAATCTCCTGCTCTCGGCTCTTTCCTTTTCTGCCAGCGATAACCCTACCGTTAAACAGAGAGCCGGGAGAGAGCAAGGCTAGCTCTAGTCTCTCGGCTCTTTCTCCTTCTTCTCAATAATCCAAGCTTGCAGTTAATCGAAGAAACACGAGCAGATATAGTGCCAGCAAAAACGACCGCACCACACCCACCCCACACCCCAAAATCAATGAGCCTCATCGCTGCGCGATTCGGAGGGAACCTTGTTACTAATCGTCACTGACCAAAAAAGAAAACAAAATAAAAAGATAAAAAAATAAACCAATAAAATTTTTAGGACAGAAACTAGGACGTCCCAAATTTAGGACATGCTTTTTGGCCTATTTGCTAGGGTTTTGACCCATTGATTTTGGGACACCCACTATGCTAATGTGGGCATGGCTTTTATAGATTTATGTACATCACTAAAGAACAATTAGACCAGAGGTTAAATAAAACTTCTGTTCTGATTAAGGAAAGAGAACGTAAAGTAAGAGGCTCTGTAAATAGAGACGGTAAAGGTGAGGACCGTCTAACTCACGATGATAGAGTTGCTATTGGTATTTTAGGTAATGAGATTTCTAAAAAAGATGCAGCAGAAATAATGGGTGTTTCTGCTCAGACTGTTTCTCTTAACTCAAGAGGATTAGTTGCAGAGACAACAGGTGTTGATAAAGAATTAAGAGATGCAGTTGTTAATGGTTCTTCCTCCCGCCAAGAAGAGTTATCTAAAACTCAAGACAAACTCAAAGACGCATTAATATCCAACCTAGCTGCCGCAATCGGTCACGTTGCAAACAATCTTCATACTACAGATGCTCCAGAAGCAAGTAAGATTGCTGTAGATATGTCTAAGATTCTCGATAGAGTTTCCGGTGGTGATGATAGAAAGGGTAATCGAACCGCCATCATCATCAATGTTCCTGCCATGAAAGAAGAAAAGTCTTACCAATCCATTACGGTCTAGTTTTTGATTAGTCTATACGGTATAGATTAGTCAAGTAACAGGAGAAAAAGAATGAACAGCAAGTTTGCTTTGATTACCTTTCTAGATGGTCCTCCTTCTGTTGGTGGTGGAAGCCCAGACAATTCATTACCAAGTCAGCCAGTATATCCTTCTAATGGATTACCGGGTGGTGGAGACATTAACAATGGTTTACCAGTTTATCCAGGTAGACCAGTTCAGCTTCCAGTTTATCCTTTCGACCCAACTGTTCCTTCTAACGAATTGCCAACTAATCCTCCTCCAACTATTTGGCCTCCAGTTCCAGGTCAGAGGTTTAAGATTAAGTGGTTGGCATGTGTTGGATTGATTCTTGTTCCAGACAACGAATTGCCAGAAACAGCAGAACCTAAGTAACTGTTTAGTCTACAAAGGCTAGATAGTCAAACGTGTAAAAAGTCTTTCTCTCAACTTCCAAAGTTAAAACCAAGAGGATTTATGTATAAACTAGCTACTGCTGTGTTTCTTGTTCTTATCTCTTCTTGTACTAGAGTTTATGTTCCAGGGCCAACTGAACCATCTTCTACTTACTATAGCAATAACCCAGGCTCAACTGTAACGCCAATTAACGTAAGCAAAGATACTATTGAATTTAGAGTAGTTGGTAATGCTTCTTCCGTTAAAGTTAGATATAACAATTCAGTAGATGGTCTAGTCCAGGTAAATACGACGTTACCTTATATTGTTAATTTCCAAACGTCCAGCACAACTCTCTTTTTGTCATTGGATGCTACACCAGTTAGTTATCCAATCTCAACGTTCTCTCCGTTCCTTGCTGTTCAGATTCTTGTGAATGGTAATTTGTTTCGAGAAGCTACAGCGAGTGATTTCCAGTTAAACACTCTGTCAGTAAGTGGAACCTATCGTAGATAAAGGGGATAAAGAAATGACTGACTTTAAGAAACCAGAACCAACACAGACTTCTACACATCCAAAGCCTGTTCCTACACCTAAAGTAGAAGCAGTCCAGACTAAGCCTACTTTAGAAGGAACCATTCTACCTCCACCGCCAAAGGAAGTAGAGAATAAGATTCCAGATGGTGCCATTGATATTAACTTAGTCCGGCCGGGTTTTGGACCATTAGAAGGCTCTCCAAAAGAGAATGACCCAACCCAGTTAGCTAATCCAAACAATCCTCTTTCTCCAATCACCCGGCCACTCAATCCATCTAATCCAGCTAATCAGCCAGCTATGCAATCAGAGAAGCCGGCTAGCGAAGTTAGAATGTTTCAGACTTTGAATCCTCCTGTTTCTCTTGAAGCTCAGACTAAAGCTGCTGAAGAACGAAAAGCAAAGCTTGCTGAATCCTTTAAGGGCATTAGTGACATTCTTACTGAGTTTGGTTCTGAGAGTGCTATTCCTCCAGGCCACGCTTATTGGGGAATGCTCAACGAACATCGTGCTTTAGCTAATCCCTAATTGGTAGTAGGGGTTTCTTCAAAGAGATAATCAAATGCTTACTAAACTAATCGGCGAAGGAACCCCTATTACTCATAGGGCAGTTAATACTGACCATGCTTCTGGATTAGTAGGAGAAGATGTTGGTATTGGTCAGGAGCCAGAAGAGAGTGGAGATAGGATTTGGGTATTGGATGCAATCCAGTATTCTTATCTAGCTGTAACATCAGGAACCACCTTAGCTAAACCAGTCAGAGGCGGTATTGATATTATGGTTGGTGATAAGTTAAAGTGGAGTGCTGACATTCCAGACTTCACAGGAGTATTGAATCTCTATATTCCGTCCCAAGCAGATAAGGTTATTAGTGTCTTGCTTAAAGGAACTGACGGGTATATTGGGAAACTCAACGTGCAGTGGCATTTAGAGCCCGCGTAAGGAGTTAAAGTGGATAGAAAGTTGAGAGATATTATTTGGCTAGCTGGACTATTAGAAGGTGAGGGCAGCTTTGGTTTTTACAATGGTGGCCCAGTAATCCAGCTGAAAATGACTGACCTTGATATTGTAGAGAGAGCGCATAAGGCTTTAGGATGCACTTCTAAAGTCATGACAATCAATATGCCAGACCCTGAGCACAGCACAGCATACAAAGCTGTAGCTCAAGGGTCTCTGGCTATTGGTTGGATGTTCACTCTCTATTCCTTGATGGGCAATAGAAGGAAAGAACAAATCAAGGAAGTTATATCTCAATGGGTAAAGCACAGAGCAGTAAGCAATCCACATAGACATAAAGGCAACATTACTGTTGTAGGTGGAACTAAAGTCTGTTCACTACATGGTCCTGTTACTGGAATAAATGTTAGGTGGATTGGTAAATGGGTTTATTGTATGGGTTGCTATAGACCTAATTCTCGGGCTGCTTTACGCGCGTGAGCGCGGGCGAGGTTTAGGTCTAAGCAAGTTGCGCGAAGCGCATAAGCCACTCGTGCAGACTCAAGCAGTAAAGCGGTTGAGTAATCGGATGACTGAAGAAGCTAGGTTCCGGGCGGCCTCGATAGTGACGGAGCCAGATTACTTGCCACCCAAACAGCCTCCGGAGATAAATGTCTATTAATTCGTTATTCCTGATTGACGTAGAGAAGTGGCTTACTGATATTTGTGATGAACTAGTTAGGTCGCATGAAGGCATTAAGTTATGGGAAGGTAAAATAACTGTAACTAATACTTCATGTATTGCCTTCTTTACGTTTGGTGTTAAACATGAAAAGATAGGTTCTATTAATGTTAAGTTAGTTGGAGCAAGTTATATTGATACTATATTACAACTCAATAATCTATTTGAACATATGGACTCCTTTAATAAGGCTGAGAAGGATTACCTTGAAAAGTCTCAGTTTCATTTTCCAGAGTTTCGTGTAGATTGAAATGCAAATGTCATCTGTTCAAGTAAACTCTGTAGTAGAAAAGGAGTTTACACCAACTAAGAAACAGAACGATTTTATATCTATACCTTGGTCTATTAAAGAAGCATTATATGGTGGAGCAGCAGGAGCCGGAAAGACAGAGTTAATCATTTGGTTACCCTTGATATATCAGTTTCACGAGCACCCACTTTATAAAGGAATCATTCTTCGTAGGAATCTTAAGCAATTAGAAACAGAATTAATATCACGTTCTAAAGAGATATATCCATCATTAGGAGCAGTATTCAATGAAACTAAAAAGAAATGGACATTTCCATCGGGAGCAGTCCAATACTACGGCGGTGCAGACAAAGAAGATGATATTCGTAAGTTCGACTCTGACCAATACAATCTCATTTCTTATGATGAAGCAACACACTTTACCGAGTTTCAGTACAGCTATCTTGTTATGTCCCGGCTTCGTTCTAGATGTGCCGATTTACCAGCAATAGCAAGAAGCGGGACTAATCCAGGAAACGTAGGACACGCTTACTTTAAGAACAGATTTGTTAAGCCATACAAGGATGGATATAAGATTCTTATAGATGGTAAGACAGGATTAAAGAGATTATTTATTCCGGCTAGGATTCAAGATAACCCGGCTCTATTAGCAAATAATCCTCAGTATATTCAGCAGCTAATGTCGATGACAGAGGCTGAGAAAAAGGCAAAATTATATGGCGATTGGGATACATACGAAGGTCAAGTTTTTAAGGAGTTCAGGCTTGAACCATTATCAGATGAGCCTGGTAATGCGTGCCATGTTATTAAACCGTTTGATATACCTTCTTACTGGCCTCGCTTCATTGGGATTGATTGGGGCTATGCTGCTTACACAGTTATCTATTGGGCGGCTTTATCTCCCACTGGCAGAGTATTTATTTATAGAGAGTATGCTTTCAAAGAAAAGAAGATTGTTGATTACCTTACTGACCTTATCAATTTAACTGAGCCGGCTGAAAGAGAAGCTTTATCTAAAGTTAGAATTTGTCATTCAGCAGACCAGAATCGTGGAGAACCATTTACTATTTATGACCAGCTAACAAAAGCTCTAAGGAAAAATAACTTCCGCTGTCAAATTGAGTTAGGAGAAAAGAACAGACTAAACGGTAAGCTAACTCTTCATGAATATTTAAGATGGCAGCCTAAAGAAAATCCGGCTAGGTTATATGGTGGAGAGTTTGATAAAGAATATGCTGATAAGATTTTCCGTTTATATGGACAGACTGCATATGTTGATTATGTTAAAATGTTTGAGAAAGAGAAGGAAGAAGTTAATCTTCCAAAACTACAGATTTTCGATACATGTCCATTACTGATTGAAACTATACCGGCTTGTGTATATGAGGATTCTCCTGAAGAGGGTAAGAAGGCAGAAGATGTTAAAGAGTTTGATGGAGATGACCCTTACGATTGCACTCGAATACTTCTATCCGGTATAAGAGAGTATCAATTACAACATGCAAGAGAAGTAGAACATGCTGCAAAATCTGAAGAAGCACTTAGTCAACTTTCTGGTGGCGACCAAACTTCTTTTTACAGAAAAATGGAGTTCTTGGAAAGCAAGCAGGGCCACCAAAAGAGTAGTATATCATTTAGACGCAGAGGCTTTCGCCGCTATCATTAACTCTAAAGATGAATTTATTACTTACCTTCAAGATGAAATTGCAGAGTTAAAAGCTCAGATGAGAGATGATAAGCCTGAGCGAGTAAGAGTAGAGTCCGACTTTGTATCGAATAGAGGTTATAAATCTATTCATACTAGAGTTAGGGAACGTGTAATGGCAATGAGAGAAAAACATGCCGCCGTTCCAACAAAAGAAGAATCTCAGTATGAGAAAGTAGTAGTTGAATGATTCCTCCTACTGAACAAGCTACTGAACAAACGGATATGCAGGTCTTGGGTAGTTCTGAACAAGAGAAACCCAAGCAACCTACAGCTATTCCGGATGATTATAAAGCAGTCCTTACTACTCTACTTTCTCTTTGTGAGAGAGAAGATGAGGCTGTTCATTACTCTTGGATAAGAAAAGCTAAAAGATTAGAACTCTACTTCAATAATATTGTAACTTTATTTTGGGATGATACTTCCGCTGATTGGGCAATACCTGATTGGGATGAAAAAGAAGCTGACGGAGTTCCTCCTCGGATTATTAATATCTATCGTCCGCACGGTGAGTCTATTATTGCTGCTCTTTCCGTTGGTGTACCTTCTGTTCTTTTCTTTCCTACTGATGCTGACAATGCTGACGATATTGATAAATCTGAGAATTTCTCTGCATTAGCTAAGATTATACAGAAGCATAACAAAGCTAAGCTGCTCTATATTAAGATTCTCTCTATCTTCTTCAATCAAGGCACGCCATTTGTTTATACTTATGCTAAGAAAGATAAGAAGTTTGGCTTTTATCAAGTAGAAGAATCAGCTTTAGAAGAGCAGACTTCATATAATCATTCTTGTCCTACTTGTGGCTATGATTTTGGTGAAGGTGGAATGGAGCCAGTCTCCAATATTCCCTGCCAGTCCTGTGGACAAACTATTACTACAGAAGTAACTCCACAAACAGTTCAAGTTTCTGTTCCTATTCAGGTAGATAAAGAAAAATCCCGCATTGTTATTGACCCGTTTGGTGTATTAAACGTTAAAGTTCCCTACTCTGCTCGTACTCAAGAGCATGTAGGCTTCCTTATTCTCAAGTTTGACCAATCAATAGCTTCACTTCGCTCTATCTTTTGTGTTCCTGGTCCTAATGGAGAGGAACCTTTAGTAGAAGATGTAGCTTCATCTACTGCTGATACGTCAGTAGACTCTACTATTCGCTATCCTTCTGTCTATCTTAACAATCAACCACAGAATACAGCAGTAGTTAAGTGTGTTTGGTATAGACCTTGGCAGTTTGAGTTAGTAACTGGTAAAGCCGACTCGGTAAATAGAGATATTGTTGACCAAATTAAGAAGAAGTATCCAGAAGGTTGCTATGTTATCTATATTGGTAACGAACCTGTTGAAATTAATGGTGAAAATCTAGATGAGCATTGGACGATTGGGTTAGACCCACGTTCTTCTTCTATACATGCCGAGCCTTTAGGCACTAATCTTGCGATGATTCAAGACATTAATGCAGAAATTGATGAACTTGAATTACAGACGATGGAACATGGGATTTCTGAGCTATTTATTGCTTCAGATGCCATTGATTTCAACAAATACTCCGATAATCAAGCCAAGCCTGGTAATGTTACACAGGCATTTAAGGAACCTGGTAAGAATATTGGAGATAACTTCTATGAAACTAAGACTGCAACTTTATCTCCTGAAATTGCAGGTCTTACTGCTAAATATAAGAATCTGGCTGAATTTGTTACTGGCGATTTTCCTACTGTATATGGTGGTGCCGTTCCTGGCAGTTCTACAGCGACAGAATATACGAAATCTCAGAATCAGGCTCTTCAAAGGCTTGGTACTATTTCCACTATTGCTTCATTCTTGTGGGCTGATGTATTAGATAAAGCAGTTAGAGAGTATGCCAATCTATTGGAATATGATGAGAAGATGGTAGATAAGACTGCTGCCGGTTATCAGTCTACTACTGTTGACCATATGGCATTGAAGCGTGGAGATGTTGGTAATTGTGAACCTGAGTTCTCTGAACTCTTACCAGT
>Ga0157303_10000138_pt1 | contig 8436 bp, 10 predicted proteins | sample NitcycUS118311C2_FD_108399 | JGI IMG/M metagenome (GOLD analysis project Ga0157303, IMG submission 108399) | Soil microbial communities from Arlington Agricultural Research Station in Wisconsin, USA - Nitrogen cycling UWRJ-S118-311C-2 | ecosystem: Environmental > Terrestrial > Soil >... | reverse complement strand
CTCTTGGGCAAGGATGAGCAATGACCAAAATCCTCGCGCTGATAGCTGGCATATTCCTGATCGGATTTCCGGCATGGATGCTGAAGGAAATGTCCGTTCCTCTGCCAGAGTACCGGAAGGGCGGGTATGCCGATTATGTTCTTTTGGCTTATGAACTGCTCGCCGTTTACGGCAGCGTCTTGCTGGGGATCGCGGTGCATGTCGGGCGCGCGAAATGGAGCGGGCAGTCTTTGTTTCCGTTCGGCCTGTTTAAGGCGGGCATGTGGGGTGTACTGGTTGCTGCTAGCGCATATTTCGTCGCTGGTGGTGTTTATGGCCTGATCAGCTATGGCGCGTTCGACAAGGTGATCGGAGGAACGCTCTGGGGTCTGCTTGCGATTTTTTGGGGTGTCTTCGGCGCTCTGGTGTCGGCTGGGCTAGCGTTGCTGTTTTATGCTTGGCGTGGCTCAGCAGGATACCAGCCACCAGGCAGCGCAGGATTGGGCACGCCGCGTTCGTGATATCGATAGGTCGAAATGTGATCTAAGCAGACATTTTGCGATGCGGAAGCCAAGTCCGCTTTACCCCCGAAAGCAGACATGTGCAGTGCATTAGTCCATGTCCGCTTTGTGCCAATTGCGGACATCGCTTGCCGCGCGGACAGAAATTCACAGCGAGAGCGGCTTATCTGGCCGAGCCCATGAGACCGGAAGCCAGGTTCCGGTTAATTTCGATCAGAATACCGAGGTGATCGGGACGAGGATCCGCTTGCAGCGAGAAGGTGCGCTTTAGAACGAACAGACCAAGATTTGCGACGTTCTCGCGGATTTCTTTCGGAAGCGGATTTTCTGTGCTTGTCACGGACGTCAGAAAGACAGTCCACAGTCAGCGATTCTGCAGCAGAGCATCCTTGAGTTCGTCCGCTTTTGCTTCCCAGTGATCTTGGATCGCCTGTAAGCGCGCGGCGGAATGATACAGGAGATTTGCTTCCATCTCGCGCGGATTGGCAACAATATTTGCGGTCTCGTTGTAGATTTTGGTTGGACTACGCATTGGGCTTCCCGGGTTACAAGCTGAAGTAGGCGTAAGATTCTAGTTTTTCGCGATTTTGTTTTACCGAAAATGAAATCCACGCACGGTCGCGCAGATGTGGCACGCGCGAGATGTCCATCACCTGGTTGAGATGACGGATGTAGTGCAGCTCTTCCTTTGACTGGATGTTGAACTCGGAAAACTCGACACGTCCGTCAAGCAGTTCTGCATCCGAAATGACATCATTGAAGCGGCGCTTCCAGGTCGAATCTTGCGGCGCGACGTCAAGGCCTGCGCCCTCCCCGAAAGGAATCTTGGCACGGTCGCGAATCGACCGTGGTAACCCTGAATAGAGATCGTAGATGTCACGCAATGGCGCCTTGCCGCGTGGCAAGCCGTCAACCTCGTTTACGAGCGCTGCGGCATCGAGACCCAGGGCATATGTGACAACTGCGGGATCGAGAAACGGCTCGCGCATTTCCACCTGATGGCGCATTGAGCAACGGTCGATGCGCTGCAAGCTCACCCGATTCATCAGCTGCAGACATTCATCGCGAAAAGCGCGGCCTTCGATTTCGTCGTTGAAAAACGCCAATTCAAGCGGTGGATAGCCGCAGAACAGTTCATCGGCCCCTTCACCACACAAGGCAACACGATAGCCGTCGTGATGCATCTGTTCGCCGGCCATGAGCGAGCAAATCGCACCGCGCACCAGGTTAGGCTCGAATGACTCGGTAACCTCGATCACATGTCCGAGCTGCGAGAAGATGTCTTCGCTGTCTGGTTCAAACGGCACAAGCCGAAGGTCCACCCCAGCCCGGTCGGCATATTCCGCGGCAAAGGGGTAGTCCGGCGCGCTTGTGGAGCCGACGAAATAACAAGGGGCATCGGATCGAAGCTGCCGCACATAATGTGCGACCAACGTGCTGTCTATGCCGCCGCTGAATAACGTTGCGACTGGCAAGCCGGGCGGCAGTCGCAAGCGCACGGCCTCCGATAACAGGCCGTCCAGCGTAGCGGGGTCATATTGAACAGGTAGATCGGTGCGGGGGTAGATGAGCGATTTGTAGCGGCCGCAACCCTTGCCGGTCACCATGTAGCCCGGTGGCACAAGCAGGACGTCGCCTGCCGGCACCGTTTTCAAAAGCGGTTGAATCTCGGAGCAGAAAAGAAAGCTGTCGGTGGATTGAATAGCATAAAGCGGCTTGACGCCGAATGGATCGCGCGCAGCTAAAAACTCGCCCGACACAACATCGACGGCGACAAAGGCGTACATACCGACCAGACGCTCCAGAGCGTGCGGACCCCAGAATTGAAGCGCGCTGGCAAGAAGCTCGGTATCGGATTCAGTCCTAAAAACTACGCCAAGATTGCTCAGCTCACGTCGCAACTCACAATGGTTGTAGATTTCCCCATTGAAGGCGATTGCAATGCGCCGATCAAAAGACAGCTGCGGTTGTGTTGCGCGCTCGGCGTCGACGATTTGTAGCCGGCGCGTCCCCATTGCCACGTCTTTGCGGAGCGACGCAACCGGATCGGTCACATCACCTCGGTGCAGTATGCCCTGAAGCAGCTTTTGAACTGTGACTGCAGCCTCGGGCCAGCCAATCGCGACTGCAATTCCACACATCCGCGCAGACCGCTATTCGAGCTGAAAATCACCCCGCCTGCGTTGACCATAGTGATGCGCATATGAAATTTAAATTAAGGCTCCGACGGCTGTTGCAACGAGCCGACGCTGGATCGGATCCCTGCCGGTTTTTATATGTACAATTTATGTGCAGATGAATCGGCTTCTTCTGGCCCTGCCTGTGCCATCCGCTTGGGTCAAGAGCCGGCAATATTTGCCGGGCATCACCTCCGCAGCGCAAACATCATGTCCGCTTTACCCCCGAAAGCGGACATGTGCATTGCACCAAGCGATGTCTGCTAAAGGCCAATAGCGGACATTGGTGTTTTATTCGATCACCTCGTTTGCACGCAGCAGAAATGCTTCCGGGATTGCCAGACCGAGTGCTTTGGCCGTGGCCAGATTGATCACCAGGACGAACTTGGTCGGCTGCTCTACCGGCAGGTCGGCGGGCTTCGCACCTTTGAGAATTTTGTCGACTATTTCGCCCGCGCGCCGAAAGAGCTCTCTATTGTCTGTGCCGTAGGACATAAAACCTCCAGCCTCAACGTATTCGCGTAACGCGTTAATTGTCGGCAGCCGCGCGCCCAAGGCACGCGAATTGATGCGAGCAATATTGGCGTTGAACAGCGCGCTCGAGCACACATAGAGCGCCTGTGTGTCGTTTCCAAGTGCATCGAACGCGGGGCTAATATCCTCGGCGCGCCGGATTTCGAGCAACTTTACATCCAAACCAAATTTGCGGGCGACGCCGCGGACCTCTGTCACTTCCAAAACAGAGGCTTGATAGCCAACGTTTGCGATGACCGCTATTCGGCGTAGGCCCGGAAGAATCTCGCGCAAAAGCTCAATCCGCTTGCCCGCTAGTTCGGTCTCCTGGATCGACACGCCGGTAACATTGCCTCCGGGCCGTGCCAGCGAATCAACCATGCCACTGCCAACGGGATCGACTGCGACTGCAAACACAATCGGGATTGTCGAGGTGGCATCCTTCAAAGCAGGCACGGCGCTGCCGACTGTAACAATCACATCCACCTTGAGACGCGCAAACTCCGCCGCGATTTCGCGAAAGCGTTCGGTTCTTCCCTCCGCCCAGCGATATTCGATATTAACTGTGCGTGCCTGAACCCAACCGAGTTCATTTAGCCGCTGGACGAAGGCAGCGGTCCAGTGGGTCCATGCAGACTGTCCTCCGGCACCCAGGAATCCGATTGTCGGCAACTTCGCTGGTTGCGCGCGCGCAGCGATCGGCCATGCCAATGCGCCAGCGAAAAACGCATTGAATTGGCGCCGCCTCATTACCTCTCCCAAAGCTCAGGACAGATCATCGTATCGCTTCGATTGAAGCTAGTTAAGAGATCGTCATGCAAAAGGGCACGTCCACTTTAGCCCCCCGAAAGCGGACATGTGCAGTGCAACTCGGTATGTCCGCTAAGGGCCAAGAGCGGAAATTCAGCCCGCCTTCTTAGAGGTGTATAGTTCTCGTTTAAGCTGGCTCTGGACCTCTGCTTAGAGCGAGGCCGAGCGAAAGACCCCTTGAGAACGCAAAAGGGAAGGCATCAATGCGCAAATGTGCCTTCGTTGCCGGCGCCACAGGCGCAGCCGCCACTCGCCTTATCGAGGAGCTGTTGCGACAGAAATGGCGCGTGATCGGCGCGAGTCGGAAAGCACCAGCTGATAAGACCGGTGGCGAACTCACCTACCTGGCAGCCGACTTATTGGACGCCGGTGGACTTAAGCTTGCGATCTCACCCTACCGAGACATTACGCATCTCTTTTTCACTGCGCGTGCCGCTCATGAGGAAACCGGTGTTGAGCCGGTCGCAGAAAACGTGGCGATGCTGCGTAATGCACTCGAGGCTGTGGAAACCACGTCATCGATCCTTGAGCATGTCCACATCGTCGAGGGGACCAAGTGGTACGGCATGCATATCGGTAACTTCAAGACGCCAGCCCGCGAGAATGACCCGCGACACATGCCACCCAATTTCTACTACGATCAGCAAGACCTGATTACCCAGCGTCAGAAGGGCAAGCAGTGGACTTGGTCGGCCTCGCGCCCTTATTTCTTAATCGATTTTGCGCCTGATCGCCCACGCAATGTCGTGTCGGTGATCGGCGCCTATGCTGCAATCTGTCGCAAACTCGGGGTGCCGCTCAACTTTCCTGGCACTGATATATGCTGGAACAGTTTGAGCGAAGCGACAGATGCAAGGCAACTCGCTCGCGCTATGGTGTTTCTGTCAACGTGTCCGAAGGCACATAACGAGGCCTTCAACGTGACAAACGGCGACTTATTTCGCTGGAAGCATCTGTGGTCTCGCATCGCACGCTTTTTCGACATGCCTTGCGGCGAAGTACAGACGCTGGCCCTGGGTCAGTGGATGGAAGACAAAGAGCCGATCTGGGAGCGGATTGTGAGACAGCATAATCTCAAGCCTCGGCGAATAGCCGAAGTGGCGCTCTGGGCCTTTGGCGATTTCGTGCTACGACAGACCTGCGATGTAATCTCAAGCATGACAAAGATCCGCACTGCCGGATTTCATGACACAGTAGATACGGAGGAGTTGTATCTTGCGGTTTTGCAGCAGTATCGCCAGGCGCGCATATTACCATAAGTGGCGAAAAACCTGCAGCTTTGGGTCATAAGCAGACATATGCGGTGCGCCAACCCATGCCGCCTTAAATCGGAAGGAGGTTGCAATGACTGATTTCAAGAGAAGCATTGTAACAAGCATCGATGGTCTCCGGACGCTTTACGCCCAGCCGAACGAGCGCGTTGCCAAGAAACCGATTAACCACGTCAATGAGGTTGGACGCGCGTTCATCGCGGCTTCGCCTTTTCTGGTCCTTGCAACGGGAAGCCGACAAGGTCTGGACTGCTCGCCCAAGGGCGATCAGCCCGGTTTCGTGCAAGTTGCGGAAGATGGTCGGACGCTGTTCATACCGGACCGTCGGGGCAACAATAGGATCGATGGCCTCAGGAACCTTATTGAGGACCCACGTATCGCACTAATTTTCCTCGTGCCCGGAGTAAATGAGACCTATCGAGTGAATGGGCGGGCACACATTTCCCAGGATGCAGATCTCAAGCGGCGATTTGCCGTTAATGGAAAAGAGCCCGCGACGATTATGGTTGTCACGGTCGAGGAGACATTCCAACATTGCGCGAAGGCGCTTGTTCGATCCGACCTATGGAAAGCGGGCAGCCTTGGACGCCCTCAAGGCGTGCCGGCAATTGGCGACTTCGTGGCAGCGCGCAACCCGGAAGTAGACGGTGCCGCATTTACGGCAACTTACAACGAACGAATCCCCGACGAGCTTTACTGAGTAAGCGCAGCTCCTACCAGCAACGAAACCTCGACAGATTTTTGTGTGAGCCATGTCCGCTTTGGTCACCAGCAGACATACGCACTGCTAAAGGGCACGTCCGCTTTACCCCGAATAGCGACCGCGAAAGCGGACTCCCGCAAAAGGTCATGTCCGCTTTACCCCTGTAAGCGGACATGTGCAGCGCACTAGGCCACGTCGGCTAAGGGCCAAAAGCGGACATGAGCAAACAGAAAGACCGCCTCGCGGCGGTCTCTCCGAATTCAATTTTCTTTAGATCACGCAGCTGGTGCTGCTGCTTTCTTCTTCCTACGCCAGCCGAGCAGACCCAACGCGCCTAAGCCGCCGGCAAAGAGCGGGAGTGCGGCGGGAAGCGGTGTCTCACTCGGTACTGGAGTATCCTGGGTGACGCCCATCACCTCTATGCCAGCGACTATAAAAATACTGCTTTGGGTCTTTGACAAATCGACGGGAAACGGTGTGTCCGTGGTGGTACAAAGAAAATCTAGACAGTCAGCCACCGTGAAGTGATTCAGATAAGACAACGACCCAATATCAATTCCAAACGTATAAAACGCGGGCGTGAGTCCTGAAGGTGGCGCGGGTGGAAGAAATACCGTCCAGCTGAAAGAACGTTGAGAGCCGCCGCTTCCAATGTTGAACGAGGCGATCTGACCGACAAATTGATTTGTCGTTAGGTTGGTCTCCGAAACACTGACAGAGCCGCCCAAAAAACTCGCAGACGAATTTAGAACGACCTCGCCATTGAACAGATTGCCGGGTGGATCAAGTGACACGCCCAGATTTAGCGTAAAAGTGATTTCCGCAAGAAAAGTGCTCGGGTCTGGGATAAACGGAGCTACCGGCGAAGTCTGCAAGCCGCTGACAAACACGGCGGCAAAAGTTTGCTGCGCAGAACAGGCCATCGCTAGCGCTGCCGTGTAGGCAATCAATACTTTACGCATGACTTCGACTCCGTAACGGTCAAAGCTCTTGCCGATCTTTTTATTTAGACTTCGAATCGACCCTTTCGCTTCCTCCGCCATCCGAGCAATCCCAACGCGCCTAAGCCACCCGCAAACAGCGGGAGCGCTGCGGGAAGCGGTGTGACCACGTCGCCCGAGATCTGCATCAGATACGGGCCTGAGTCGTTTGTAAAAGTGTTACCTCTTTCAGAATAGAATTCACCTGCAACGCCGGGGCCGGAAATATCAACACTCCATGCCCATGCCGCGTTGGTATTAGCAGAACTCAGCCCGATCCAGTAGCGCGTTGCCGGAGCCAGTGTAAGCGCCAAGGAACTGATCGTAATGACACCCGACGACGGTGAAATCGCGCTGTCGAAAACAGTTGCGATGTGTTGGTTGAGGCTTCCTGGCGCGGTCGTGCCACTGTCATTGTAAAGCGCCACCTCAAAACTGCCCACCGGTGACGCGCCGAACAATCCGACCAGAAGCTGAAGTTGAGTGATGGTGAAACTTGATCCTTGAGTCGAGAACGAGTCGTAGAGCGGGCCAAACGGAAATGGTGATGGAGGCCCAATATTGTCGAAATTCGGATTGGCAGCAGAGAGGTTGTCGTAGAGAACCGCGGCCCCTGCCGGTACGGTGCTGGTCGCAGCCGAAGCGAACGCGCCCGCGAACGCAAACGCGACCACAAATAAATTTCGCGAAATCATGATTTACGCCCCACTGAAACTCAAAGCCGCCTAAGCGTTCGAGCCGAGGCCAAAAGGCCTTGATGCGACGCGGCGACTGTCGCCACAATGGAACTCTGGATAATTGTCGTTTAGCGCGTCAAGACAGCATGTTGCATTCAGGGCAATGCGGCGCGAGAATTTATGCCGCGTTTATTTCAAAATCTGCCATGCATGACGTTTTTGCGCAAAAAGCAGGCATCATGACTCTGGTGACTCGGACAACAATGTGGCTCTGCGCTATCGCCGATGATCTCAAGCAGCCTGATCGGCAATGCATCGCACTGTCCGCTTTGGGTCAAAAGCAGACATGTGCGCCGCAAAAAGGCATGTCCGCTTTACCCCCAATAGCGACCGCAAAAGCGGACTCGCGCAAACGGATATGTCTACTTTACCCCCAAAAGCGGACAGATGCAGTGCAAAACGAAATGTCGGCTATGGGCCAATAGCGGACATTTCAAATCGTCAGTCATTATGCCAGCGTACCCTCCGCAACAACAAGAACGCAAAGAACAGAAACAGGGCTCCGAGCATTCCAGTCATGGAGGCTTCAAACACAGCACCAAAGATCAACACCGCGATGGCCCCGATTATGCAGGCACCGCCTAAGCCGAAGCAGACAACGCCAAGAGCAATCTTTAGCCAGCCCATCCGGCATCCTTTTCAGGCGGCGACGAAACCCATGCGTTTTTTGTCCGATTTACCCCGAAACGACATCAAACTCTGGGTGCGCCACACTAGCTAATGTCTGCTAAAGGCCAGAAACGGG
>Ga0157303_10000137_pt1 | contig 8437 bp, 9 predicted proteins | sample NitcycUS118311C2_FD_108399 | JGI IMG/M metagenome (GOLD analysis project Ga0157303, IMG submission 108399) | Soil microbial communities from Arlington Agricultural Research Station in Wisconsin, USA - Nitrogen cycling UWRJ-S118-311C-2 | ecosystem: Environmental > Terrestrial > Soil > Agricultural... | reverse complement strand
TCCAGCGCGATGTGCGATGCGAGATATCGAGCTTGTGTGCGAGACGCGCGACCGCGGCCGCCTCCGCCTTGGATTCCTTCCGCAGACCGTGGTCGACTGTAACGGCCACGAGCTTCGGTTTGGCCTCAAGTGAATCGCGCCACTGCGCGGCCATGACCATGAGCGCGGTGGAATCCGGCCCGCCCGAGACCGCGAGCACGAGGACGGGCAAGGATTGCAGCCCGGAAAAAAGTGATGTGACTTCCGACGCCGAGACGGCTTTCGCCTCAGCAGTGCGCACGCTTCTGTTCCTGCGCGACCCCGCGCTTCACTCCGGAAGAGGCGCGCGGAAATTTACGCTCAACCTCGGCGAGCGTGGCGCACGCCGCCTCTTTCTGGTTCATCGCAGCGAGCGATTGACCAAGCCGCAACAGCGCGTCCGGCGCCTTGCCCGAGCGCTCGTATCTGGTCGAAACGTTCAGGAATGATTCCGCAGCATCCCGATAGCGTTGCTGCTGAAACAGACTCTCGCCCAGCCAATAATTTGCATCGGGCACGAGCTGCTCGTTCGGGTACTTTTTCAGAAAATCGCGAAATGACTGCTCGGCCAGCGAATAGTCTTTATGCAGCACGTAGCCATAGGCCATGTCGTATTCATCCTTCGGCGAAGCTGAAGGCGGCAACGTAGCCAGCTGCTGGCCGGCGGGCGCAACATTGCGGACCTGCGGCGGTGGCGTGGCCGGCACCGGCGCGCCACCGGCCGACGCCACGGCTCCGGGTGGCGGGGATGGAGGCGGTGCGTCATTGTTTCCCGCCACGGTCGCAAGATCGAGCGGAGCGCCAGCCGCGCGGCCGCCAGGAGCACCAACCGGACCGTTATCGCGTCCTTGCTCTGGCGCAGCGATCGCCGCCTGGTTGCCGAGGACGCGCGGCGCGCCGGGCGCACTCGGATGTTGTGACGGATCGAAGACGTCGGAGCGGCGCCCGGGATTGGTGGGCGGGCCGCCAGGTGCATTGCCCGGATTCATTGGCACGGCCTGTGCGGGCGGCGGCGCGCTGCCTTTCGACCCAAGCTGCTGGAATCGATATTCGGTGTCGTCCTGCATCCGCTTGAGCTGCATCTCAAGCTGCTGGTTACGGTACTGAAGACTCTCGATCGTGCCGGTCAGTTGGCGCAGCGCGTTCTCCATGCGGTCGAGGCGGACCGAAAGGTCGCCAGGATCAGCCTGTGAAACGCGGCCGGTTGGGGCCTGCTGAGGCGGAGCCTGACGCTGTTGCCCCTGTTGCTCGCCGCGATTGAACAGATTGTCGAGGAAGTTTCCGGACGAGCCGCGTTCCTGCGCGACCGCCATCCCTGCCGGCATCCCCGCCGACAAGAGCAAGGCTGAAACCAGGATCGTTGCGGATGCGAAGGAGAAAAGCGTGCAGGGCCGTGTGCGTGTCATCGGCAAGGTTGAAGCCCGTTGGATGATTTTTTGTGCATGTCTGGTTCCGAAAACCGTTCCCCAGGTCTCGGAAATCTGCGCTGGTCTTGGTGATCGCAGCGGCTGCGTAGCATAGCATAGTGAGTACGACCAGATTGTGGCCGGTATTACCGAAACGCCTGCAATAAGGGGATTTTCGGGTAGGTCCGCCGACCTCAGTGTCCGCCGAAAACCAGCGTCTGGAACGGAAGTATCAGCGCCTGCAGCCGCAGGATCAAAGCGTGCACGAGCCCGAGCGCATCGACGGCGTGCAGTGCAAAGGCTTTCAGCGCACCAGTATCTTTGGCGACGATCGTATCGTGATTGCTGGAATAAGCGTTGGCGATGCAGCTGCTGCCCGGCGTCACGCCGTCGAGACCGCCCTTGAACAGAGGCTCCAGAAACACGAGAAGCGTGCCGGGCTTGGTCACCTGCTGTGCTTCGAGCAGCTGCTCACCGCCCCGAAACTGGCCGGCGGCGATGTAGTCCTGCACGTTCGTCACCACCATCGGGATAACTCTGAATGGCTTGGAGACGCAGGTGGCCTCGGCGACCATTCCAACCTTCATGATCTGCGCTTCGATCTGTCCGAAACCCGCCGACAGGACCTGCCGGCCCGCACCGTCGGGAATAAGTATCCCGGCTGGGCGCATCATCGGATTGACGAGGTCGCCGGCACGCAGCAGGAATTGCTCGAGGCGCCCATCGACGCCCGCGCGGATTACGGTCTTGTCGAGCTCCACTTGTGCTTGATCGAGCGCGGCTTGAGCGCTGGCTTTCTCCGCCGGCAGCAATGTCGAGAGGCGCTCCTCTATGCCCTGTTTTGACGCCGTCGCCGCCGTGATCGCGCCGAGCTGTCCTCGCACCCGTTCCTGCAGACGCTCGATCTCGCGGAAAGGAACGTTGCCGGGGTTGCGCCGATAGAGTTCCTGCTTGGTCTCGAGCTCATCCACGGCCTGCTGATGCGCGCTCTTGGCCTCCACCAACTGGCCGTCGGCCTTTACCACATCGGCCCGCGCCACCATCATCTGTGCATCGAGTTCGAAAATCTTGCGCCGCGCCGCCTCGACCGCGGCCTCCTGCCTCGAACTATCCAGCCGGAAGAGCGGCTGGCCTTTCTTGACCGTTTCGTTGAAGCCCACATTCACCTCAGCGACCCGCCCAATCGTCTCGGGAACAATGGGAACGGTACGATAGAAGAGCGTGACGTTGGTCGTGGACGGGTGATTGTAAAAAACGGTCGTTATCAGAAGCACAGTCAGAATGAGGCACCCCGTGATGCCCCAACGGAGCTCGAACCAGACCGAGTAGAAAGTAATCTCCTTGCCGAACCGCTTTCCCTGCACATAACGGCGGTAGAGATAGTCAGGCAGAAGCGTCACCAGCGAGCAGAGGAGCATCTCAAGCATGGTCGAGCTCCTTCCTGCCTGCGACGACGCGCGGGGGTTTGCGTGACGCGGACGCTTCGTCTTCGGTGTGACTGGCGTCTGCCCCATGTATTGGCTTCGCGCGGTCCGGCACGCCATACGCGCCCGTGCCCGGCTTCACGCCGGCCATCCTCTCAACCGAACCCGCGATGCGACCAAGGAAGCCGCCAAAGTCGGGGAATTCGATGAACGCCAGCAGCAGGCCCGCGATCCAGAAAATGTGCATGTGCGTAAACAGAGCGATCAGGCACAGAAGCGCGACAATCTCGAACTGTACTTTTTGCCCCTTGTGCGCAATTTGCTCAGGCAGCGCATGCAGCCGAAAGTACAGAACGCCAAAGCCTATGACGGAGACGCCAAGCACAATTGCCATCACCACCATCAGAACGTCGGTCTGGCCCGGTGCGGTGATGAACATCGGCAGGTGCTGGGTCGCGGCAGGGTGCAACGGTTGAGTCGCTGGGGCATCGGCCGCGAAGCTAGGCGCCGAAGCGAGCGTCAACAAAACTGGCAGCACTCGATGCATGGCCAACCACGCTTCCGTCTAGCAGCCCTTGTTACAAGGTACCTCAGAAGAGCTTGTATGAGAAGCAGCGGAGCATCGCCCCGCGGCCGGGTATTGATCTACATCAAAAAGGAATCCCTATTTCGTCGCAACTTATTCGCGAGACCGAACCCCGAGGGACCGACTACCGGACGCGCGACAGGAGAACCGAGAATGAGGCAAATTCTGCTTGTGCAAATTTGCGCTTGGGTTCCTAATATTCATTGCGCGCCAGTCAAAATTCGATTTGCGTGGTCAGGCTAGGGCGAGGCCGGTAAATGTCGAGTTCATTACCTGACGCAAATGAAACCACGTCGCAAAAGCGACGCATGGAAATTTACGCCTTTCTCATTATCACCGCAGTTCTGATGCCGGCGATCGCGGTCGCGACCGTCGGCACGTGGGGCCTCACTGTCTGGATCTACCAGGCGATCATTGGGCCACCCGGCCCGCCATCGAAGTGAGGCACACCATGCCTGAACCTCCGATACCGAGCAGTATCGACCGCCGCAAATTCATGAATGGCGGATGGACGGACCGGGACGACGAGCGATCGTCGGACACTGTCGAAATCGCGAGTATCCTCGTACGGGCACGACCTGAACACCTCGATGAAGCCGCGCGCGCAATCGAAGCGCTGCCTGGCGCGCAAATCTACAGTCGCGATCCGAAGGGAAAACTCGTCGTGGTGATCGAGGCCGCAGACACCGGCAGCGTCGGCGCGACCCTCAATGTCATTTCCTCTCTACCTCATGTGTTGACGGCATCACTGGTGTTCCAAGGCACCGATGGCTGAACACTCCACGCGAATAGGAGACCGGCGATGAAAAAGAAACCTCTCGACCGCCGAGAATTCCTGAAATTGGAGGCGGCCGCGTTGGCGGCCGCCGCCGGCGGACTCCCTGCTCCGCTTGCCGCGCAAAATCTCGTTACCGATCGGTCGATCACCGAGCTGAAATGGAACAAGGCCCCTTGCCGTTTCTGCGGCACAGGTTGCGGCGTCATGGTCGCAACGAAGGAGGGCCGCGTCGTCGCCACGCATGGCGATACGCAGGCGGAGGTCAATCGCGGTCTCAATTGCGTCAAAGGATATTTTCTCTCGAAGATCATGTACGGCCACGATCGGCTGATGCATCCGCTGCTGCGCAAGAAGAACGGCAAATACGACAAGAACGGCGAATTCACCCAGGTCTCATGGGACGAAGCCTTCGATGTGATGGCACAGCAGTTCAAAGCCGCGCTTGCAAAGGGCGGGCCGACCACGGTCGGCATGTTCGGCTCAGGCCAATGGACCATCTGGGAAGGTTACGCGGCCAACAAGCTGTTCAAGGCCGGTTTCCGCTCCAACAACCTCGACCCGAATGCACGTCACTGCATGGCCTCAGCCGTCATGGGCTTCATGCGCACATTCGGCATGGACGAGCCGATGGGGTGCTACGACGACTTCGAGGTCGCCGACGCATTCGTGCTGTGGGGATCGAACATGGCGGAGATGCATCCGATCCTCTGGAGCCGGGTCACCGACCGCCGTCTGAGCGCACCGCACGTGCGTGTGGCAGTTCTGTCGACATTCGAGCATCGCTCGTTCGAACTCGCCGATGTCGAGATCGTGTTCACGCCACAGACCGATCTCGCGATCCTGAACGCGATCGCCAACTACATCATCACGACGAACCGGGTGAACAAGGATTTCGTCAGCAAGCATACGGTCTTCAAGCGCGGCCAAACGGACATCGGATACGGTTTGCGACCGGAGAACCCGCTGGAGAAAAAAGCCGCCGGGCGATCCAAAGCCAACGAAGCGAGCGACATCACGTTTGAGGAATACGCGAAGTTCGTATCGGAATACACGCTCGAAAAAGCATCAAGCCTGTCAGGCGTGCCGGTCAATCGCCTTCGCGAGCTTGCCGAGCTTTATGCCGATCCCAACAAGAAGGTCGTGAGCTTCTGGACGATGGGGTTCAACCAGCACACGCGCGGTGTCTGGTGCAACAATCTCGTCTACAATATTCACCTGCTCACCGGAAAAATTTCCGAGCCGGGCAACAGCCCGTTCTCGCTCACTGGCCAGCCATCCGCCTGCGGCACGGCACGCGAGGTCGGCACGTTTTCGCACCGGCTGCCGGCCGACATGCTGGTGGCCAACAAAGCGCATCGCGAGACAGCGGAAAGAATCTGGAAATTGCCAGACGGCACGATCATGCCGCAACCGGGCTACCACGCGGTGTTGCAGAACCGCATGCTGCGCGACGGCAAGCTCAACGCCTATTGGGTGCAGGTCAACAACAACCTGCAGGCCGCAGCTAACTTCGAGGAAGAGGGGTATCCCGGCTACCGGAATCCGGAAAACTTCATTGTCGTCTCCGACGCCTATCCGACCGTCACCGCGCAGGCGGCGGACCTTATCCTGCCAAGCGCGATGTGGGTGGAGAAGGAAGGCGCTTACGGCAACGCCGAACGCCGCACGCATTTCTGGCATCAGCTGGTGAATGCACCCGGGGAGGCACGCTCCGATCTCTGGCAGCTGATGGAATTTTCCAAGCGCTTCAAAATCGAGGAGGTCTGGCCGGCGGATCTGATTGCCAAGAAGCCGGAATACAAGGGCAAGACGATGTTTGAGGTCCTGTTCAAGAACGGCCAGGTCGATCAATTTCCGCTGTCAGAAATGGCCGCCGGCTTTGAGAATCATGAATCGAAGGCGTTTGGCTTCTACGTGCAGAAGGGACTCTTCGAGGAATATGCCGCGTTCGGCCGCGGTCACGGGCATGACCTCGCGCCTTTCGATCGCTACCACGAAGTGCGCGGGCTGCGCTGGCCTGTAGTCGACGGCAAGGAGACCCGTTGGCGCTACCGGGAAGGCCTTGATCCTTACGTGAAGCCCGGCGAGGGCGTGAAGTTCTACGGCTTTCCGGATGGCAAGGCGCGCATCTTCGCATTGCCGTACGAGCCGCCGGCAGAGTCCCCGGACACAACCTATCCTTATTGGCTGGTCACCGGCCGCGTGCTCGAGCATTGGCATTCCGGCTCGATGACACGGCGCGTCCCCGAGCTTTACCGCGCGTTTCCGGATGCCGTCTGCTTCATGCATCCCGATGATGCGGCCAAGCTTAATATGCGTCGCGGCGACGAAGTGAAGGTGGAATCCCGGCGCGGCTCCATGCGCACGCGGCTCGAGACGCGCGGACGCAACAAGATGCCGCGTGGCGTGATCTTCGTGCCATGGTTCGATGAGAGCCAACTCATCAACAAGGTGACGCTCGACGCGACGGACCCGATATCGCTGCAGACCGATTTCAAGAAATGCGCGGTGCGCATCACGCGCGCATAGGGAGCGGCACCATGGGGCACAATTTTCGACTGCTCGCCGCCGCGATGGTTGTTGCGGCATTTTCGACAGTGGTCATGGCGCAGACCTTCTCGGCGCTACGCGGTGCCACGCCTCTCAACCAGGAGGGACCGCCGCCTGCAATGACTCCCGAACAGAATTCGTCGATCCGCGAGCCGCGAAACTATCCGGAGCAACCCCCGGTCATTCCCCATTCGACCGAGGGCTATGAAATCAGTACCAATGCAAACAAGTGCCTGTCCTGTCACGCGCGGACCCGCGTGCACGAATCGCAGGCGCCGATGGTCAGCATCACGCACTTCGCTGACCGCGACGGGCAATTTCTGGCGTCGATCTCGCCGCGCCGGTATTTCTGCACGCAATGCCACGTTCCCCAACACAATGTACGGGTTCCGGTCGAGAATGATTTTGTCGATATCGACAGCCTGCTGAGGCGCGGGGGCCCTGGGGGGCAACGATGACGACGACTGAAGCCCCGCAGCCTTCCTTCTGGCAGCGTGCACTCTCTTTTGCCCTCAAACTCTGGGACGTGCTGCGTCGGCCAAGCTCCATTTTCAGCCTGGGCTTCCTGGTGCTGGCCGGCTTCGTCGCTGGAATTATATTTTGGGGCGCCTTCAACACCGCCCTGGAGTTGACCAATACGGAAACCTTCTGCACCTCGTGCCACGAGATGCGCGACAACGTGTTCGAAGAACTCAAGACAACCGTGCACTACACCAACCGGTCAGGCGTGCGCGCGCATTGCCCCGATTGCCATGTCCCTCACAACTGGACGGACAAGATCGCCCGCAAGATGCAGGCGTCAAAGGAAGTGTGGGGAAAGATTTTCGGCACGATCAATACACGCGAGAAGTTTGTCGATCATCGTCTTGAGCTTGCAATCCATGAGTGGGCGCGGATGAAGGCAAACGACTCGCTCGAATGCCGCAACTGCCACAGCGCCGAGTCGATGGACATTACGCGTCAAAGTCCGCGTGCCGTGGAAGCTCACCAACGCTTCCTGTTCACGCGCGAAAAAACCTGCATCGATTGCCACAAGGGCATCGCGCACCATCTACCGGACATGCGCAACGTTCCGGGCTGGCAATAAAGCGACGGCGGCCCCGGAGGGCCGCCGTGCCACCACCCGAACATTCCCCCTAAACTCTATGAACTGACACCGAGCACGGTGACGGCGCGGCGATTCTGCGACCAGCATGAAATGTCGTTGCAGACGGCGACCGGGCGTTCCTTGCCGTATGAGATCGTGCGCATGCGCTGCGCCTGGATGCCGCGGGACACCAGATAGTCGCGCACTGCCTGCGCGCGCCGGGCGCCAAGCGCGATGTTGTACTCGCGCGTGCCGCGCTCGTCGGCGTGACCCTCGACGGTGAACTGGCTGTATTGGCTGTAGTTCGTGAGCCACTGGGCCTGCTTGTCGAGCGTCGCCCGCGCCTGCGTTGTGAGCTCAGACGAGTCGGTCTCGAAGAAGACGCGGTCACCGACATTGACCACGAAGTCCTGCTGGCTGCCGGGTGTTGCCTGACCTGCGGCATTGGCCTGCGCATCCTCGGCATTTTTCGCACAGGCCGAAATCGCCAGCGCCGCCGCGAGAACGGCCGCGAAGCGAGCAACGTGCAGCGTTTTCCTCATATCGATCATATCCGGTGCCTCCATTCACGCGTACCGACCGGAGCTT
>Ga0157303_10000132_pt1 | contig 8780 bp, 9 predicted proteins | sample NitcycUS118311C2_FD_108399 | JGI IMG/M metagenome (GOLD analysis project Ga0157303, IMG submission 108399) | Soil microbial communities from Arlington Agricultural Research Station in Wisconsin, USA - Nitrogen cycling UWRJ-S118-311C-2 | ecosystem: Environmental > Terrestrial > Soil > Agricultural... | reverse complement strand
GCGATCGCGTTCGGGGTCATGCCGCCGCGTGCGGCGACGGCCTCCATTGTCGATCGCACGCCGCTGGTAGTGCGCGGGTCGCCCATAGGCAGCGGGACGTCAGGCGCTGGCACCGGCTCTTGCGGCTCTTGCGGCGCTTGCGGCTTCACCTCGGCGACCATGTTCGCCATGTCCGGCACGGTGTTGCCGCCAACCAGATCGGACTTCGCCATCTGCGGGCTGAAGAACATATTCTGCACTTCAGGCGGTGACACCGACGCCGTCTGCACCGGCGTAGCATCCGGTTGCGGCTCGCTCACCGCAGAGAAGCGCTGGTCGAATGTAGGCACGTCGGTATCAGCTTCAGTCACCGGCCACGGCGGAGGCGTCTGTGGCGGCAACGTGAATGCGGGAGCGGCAGGAGCAACGGCGGGCGCAACGGCGGGCGCAACGGCGGGTGCTGGCGTCACCGGCGTATCGACCGTCGCTGGCTTCTTCTCCTCGGTAGTGTCGGTGATCTTCTTCGGCTTCTCAGGCTCGATGGGATGAACGAACTCCGGCGGGTTCAGCGCTTGCTTGTCACCCGCCTTCTGCTTGCGTTCGGCCATGCGGAGACCAAGGTCACTCAGCGCGTCGCCGATCGCTTCGCCCAGATAGGTCATCCCCTCGCCCTTGGTCTTGGGGAAGCCCTTCTGTCGGCTCGCCAGCGCTGCGGCAATAGCGCGGCGCTGCTTGAGTTCCTCATAATTCAGGCCGGTACCGCCGCCGAAGATGAAGCCGCCATCTGTGAGTGCCATGTCACGCCGCCTTCAAAATGCTGCCCATGACCATGCCGGGATTGATGTGCTTGCGACCGGCGATAGTCTTGACTGCCCGCTTGTCGATCTTCTCGACGTCCTGCGCCATCGGGCCGACATGGCGCTCGCTCTCCGGGTCGCGCTTGTAGCTGTACTCGTAGATCGGCAGTTCTTTCGCCTCGCCTTCCGCGTTGGCGGCGAACACGGTGGCGAGCGGAACGACGTTCTCCTTCTCGCGAACGTCCGACATCATCATCCCCATGCCGCCACGCAGCAGCCCACCGGCGAGGCCAAAGATACCGCCCATCTGCGCGTTGTAGTTCGCGCTCTCCTGCTTGTAGATGTCCATGTCCTGCGAGAAGCGGGTGTTGATCAGGCCAGCGACATCGGTGGTCGGGATCTGATTGTTCGGCGTGTTGACGAAGTTCGGGTTGTTGATCTGCGAGCCGGAGAGTAGCGAACTGATTTCATTGATCGGCTGGTTGCGAAGAGCGTACTGCTCGTTCATGTACTGGTTACGCGCCATGTTCTGCGCGTTGAACGACGTCTGCTGCTGCGCCAGTTGCTGCGCCAGACCGGCGTTGGCGAACTCGCCGCGTGACGCCGCTTGCGTGAAGGTGTCGCGCTGCGCCTGATTGGCGAAAGTGCCGCTCTGTAGCAACTCCTGATACTTCTGCTGCTGCGCAGCGTTCTCGAACCCGGCCTTCTGCGCGGCCATATCCATCATGCGCTGCTGCTCTTGGCCCGCTTGCGCGGTTACACCCAAGCGCAGATCGTTGGCTTGACGACTATAATCGTCCATCGCCGCCTTGTAGGCGGTCGAGCCGTAGCGGATGCCTTGGTCCTGCAAGCGTTGCTCGATGTTCGAGCGCTCGCGGCTTAACTGCGGGTTAAGGCGACCGTACAGCGCCTCCTCCACGCGACTGCGGTCTGAACTGAAGTCGTCGGCGGGACCATAGGTTCGGGTGATCTCGCCAGCGTCTCCCAGCGTCGTTTGCTGCTGGCCCGCATCGCCGAATGTGGTCGCTGCACCCGGCACGCCGCTGATCCTGCTTGGGTCGGCCGCATCCGGTGCGCCGGTCAGGTCGATGCTGTCGGCCAGATGCTCGGACAGCCGCGCCGACTGCGCGTTCGCCATGCCAGCCAAGTTGAACTTGGCGGCTTGGTTCTGGTCCTCGATGGCTTGCGCTTGCGGCGATCGTATCTGTGTCGCACTGAACCTCGGGATCTGGACGTTCAGTCCGGTGTACGGATCGTTCCAAGTGTAGTTGTCGGTTACGTCGTAGCGGAGTTCACCCTCGGGCGTTACCTGATTGGTGTTGTTCAAAAACGCATTGGCGATCGACGTCGCGACGTTGGTTGACGTCGAGGCACGCGCCGTGTCCTGCGGATTTGGTGCCGGAGGCGGTGACGGTGAACTCTTGCCCATGATCTAGTACCTGAGTTGGCTCCCGCCCGGCGGCTGCATCTGCGAACCGGGCTGCTCGATCGGCAACGGCTGTCCGACAAGGTTTGGCGTCTTTGGCATCGGCCCTTGCGGCAGACCGGCACGTCCCATGCCGGGCATGCCGGGCATCGACTGCGGCGGCGCTCCCGGTGCTGGCGGACCTTGCACGCCGCCTCCCATTGGCTGGCTCTGCACCGGCGACGGCCCGGTCGGCGCATAACCCTGCTGCGGTGGCGCCATTCCGGTCATGGCGCCGCCACCGGCGGGCGGCACGATCGGCCCGGTTACCGATGGCGCCGCTGTCGCGCCGTACTGCATGTCCGCCCCCGGCATGCCGGTAGGCGGCGGCGGATTGGCGATACCCATCAGCGCTTGCACGATGGCATTGCGCTGCGAGTTGACCATGTTGGGGTCTGAATAATTTGGCATCTACGCGGCCTCCTCCAGCCCAGCATCAATCTCGTGATGTCTGAACCTTTTGTTGAAGCGGTTACCGGCCCAAGCCTCTTGCGTCAGCAGACACAGCACGCCGTCTTTGCCGCGCCCAAACATCCTCGGTATCTTGATGAAGGTGTAGTCGTAGACCGCAAGCTGACGCAGCAGCCGCTCGTTCTCGATCGGCGTGCGCTGCACGAGCATCTGCACCCCGCACTGAATGAACGGATAGCGATACATGCGCTCGATGGTGCCGCGCATCAGCCAGTGCGGGTCGATCGCGGCACCACTCATCTCGATCAGTCCGGCGTCGGGGTCGTAGTTGTGATAAACCAGCCCGCCGATAAGGATGCCGTCCTCGTTGATCACGCCAATCGTCGCGAAGTTGCCGCCAAAGCCGTTGCGGTTGTGCGGGATCATGCTGGCAACGAAGTCGCCGACGATCTGGTCTTGCCCATAGACGTAGCGCAGCATCAGTAGATGAACCTTCCGTTGATGTTGTCGTTGTCGAGCCTCGGGTCGCGCAGATACCCGGCTGGCCTCGGCTTCTCATCCAGCGCAACCGGGGCCACTGCCGCTGGCTGACCCTGCGCCGCCGCGTTTGCTGCAAGTCTTGCAGCAATAGCGGCGCGGCGGGCTTCCATGTCATAGGGTCGCCCGCCCTGCGCCGCTGCGCGGAGAGCGTTAGGGTCGATCATCCCTCGCGGGTCGCCATAGGTCTGCGTCATGGGAAGCGGCCCGCCATAGACGCCATCGCCACGGCTGTACGTTGTCGGCCGGTACTCCGCTGGCATACGGGTCATGTCGAGTTCGTCGGATGACAATCGATGACCCGGCCCGCTCTGCGAATAATACTGCGAGACCGCATCCTCCGACGGCGCGAAGCCACGGATGTAAGCGGGAGCAAACAGGCCGCTCAGCGCCCCTTCAGGATTGTAGGTCTCGAACAGACTGCCCATTGCCGGGGCGGCTTGCTCAGCCGGTGGCGGCGGTGCGAACTCGGGTACTGGCGGTGCGGATGGCATGGTGCCCTCAGACGTTTGCGCCCAGCTTCTCGTACATTGCGGCGATCGAGATCAGTTCGACGTTCGGCTTGCCCTGCTGCGCGACCGCGACCTGCACGATCGGCGCGTGCGAGAAGCCGGTCTCGCCGATCGACACCCAGCCGGTGTTGCGGACCACTGGCGTGACCAGCGCACTCTCCTGATCCCACAGCGCCTGATCCCACAGGCCCTGATCCCAGACGTCCGGCACGCCGGGGTCCGCTGCTGGCACCGGCGGTGTCGGCAAGCGCAGGACGTAATCCGTGCATGCCGCAAGTTGCGGCTGGAACGGTTCGCCGGACGACGATGTGAAAGTGGCGCGAGCCTGACGCCAGACCACCGACACCGGCGGGGTCTGGAACATCTCCCAGCCGCCGACCAGTATAGCGGTGTAGGGAAGGCCGTCATCAAAGCCGGTGCGGTCGGCTTGCATGATGACGCCGCCCTGCGTTCCGAAAAACAAACTGTTGCGCGAGTACAGGAAGCAGGTGGCGTCGTAGCCGACGAACCGGCACCACGCAGTGGTCTGCGTGTTGACGACAAGGCAGTAGCGTTTGCCGACCGGCCCTCCCGGCGTCGTCACGAATGCGCCGCCGTACTGGTCCCACTTTTTCATCGTCCACGGCAGATTGTTTTTGTCGGCGACCTCGGCCCGCCACATCGGCTTGATGTTGCGCGTGAGCATTGCGAGTTCGAGTTGGTCGGCTGTCTTGGTGATCGCTTGCGACAGCGGCGCGATGCCATCCACGGTGGCGATCAGCAAATCACCGCCGATCGACATATGCGCGTTCATGCCCATCGGCTTGCTGACCTGATAGCGACCCTCTTGCCGCCAGTTCGCTGCGTCGCTCGGATTACTGCCGGTGAAGATGATCGCCTCGCCTTCGCTGGTGTAGAACACGCACTTGTCGTCAGTGCCATCACCGGCGTCGATCGACCATGTGGCGCCAAACACCAGCTTGCCGCCCTTGTTGGCGGCGCCAGAAAGCGGAATGACCTGAAGGGCGCCCTGTATCGAGTTCACATCGAGGTACCAAGCATTCATGCTATCGGCCTCGATGAAGAACAGGCGGCTGCGATACTTCCAGACGTAGACGAGGTTCTCCCCGGCAGCGACCGGCGTACCGGCTGGTCCAGTGATCTGCCCGCCGTTGAGAACGGTCCACGCCGTGCCGTCGAAGCGCAGCGGCGGGTCGCCACGATCGTTGACGGCAATCAGGAAGTCACCACCGGCATTCGCCATCTGGGTGGCGGCGTAGTTGCCGGACGATTGCCCGCCCTTGACCAGCACCGGCACGCTTGTGGTTACGTCGTACAGCTTGGTGTCGTTAGCAGCGAACATCCTCTCGGTAGTGGCGCTCTTGTACTCAAAACCTGAAACGACCGGCAGTTGCTCAGGCAGGGCGCACCAGCGTGTGCAGCCGCCGCGCAGCTTGACGCCGCGCATGGTCGGCACCCAGTTGTCGCAGATGATGGCGGCGCCCGGCTGCATGAAGGTGTAGTTCTCGCTCTGCACGATGCCGCGTGTCGGCGCCGGGATGATGTACGGCGTCGAGCGTTGTGCCATCTGCGGCGGCACCGGCACCCTGCGAAATGCTTGGTGAAGGCTCATGGCGTCGGCGCCGGGAATGGATAGGCAGTGGCGGCGTTGGCGGAGATCGGTGTGCGGCCAATGTAGATCGGCGCTGGCTGGTCAGTCCCCATCGCCATCGTGAGGGCGTCGCCGTACGTCCCCATGTCCTCGGTGTAAGGCGTGCCCTTGTACGCTTTCCACTGCCAGATCATGCCCAGCTTCAGCAGCCGGTCGCCCAGCACGAAGCTGTCGCCGTCGGCCATGAAGGCGTCACCGGCGCCTCCGGCGGCGAGTGTGATGCAGTTCTTGTGCAGGTAGGCAAACGTCGCAGTCTGGCCGACCTTCAGCACAGGCTGGATGTGCATCTTCCCGCCCATGATCGTCCACTCGCCGCGAGTGTCGTAGTTGCCCTGCGCCCGGCGCTGTATCCACTCATCGGTGTCAACGATGAAGCGCATCGGGAACTGCGTCTGCGTGGAGCGCCAGACGTTCGCCGTGAGCAGCATGCGCTTGTAGTCTGCCGGGAGGTCGAAGGCGGTCTTGATACCGTCGCCGGTCATGACCGCCATCACCTTCAGCACTGTCCACTCGCGGGTGTCGTACGAGATGCGCTGCGCCATCTCGTTGGCGAGCGAAAGCATCTCCTGCATCGTGCGGTTGCCGGTGATGCTGATAAATACGGAAGTCGGCGGGATCAGAACGCCGACTGCCGCGCAGACATCCTTCGTCACCGACAGTAACGTCATCAGGTCACCTTGGATTGTGCCTCCGTCGCCATCCGCACGAGCGTCTTGCGATTGAGCGAACCGTGGGGTGCGCGTCCGGTATTGGTCGCAATGAAGTCACGCAGCATATCGAGCGTCATGTTCTCGAAAGGATCGCCACCTTCGCTCTGCCGCACTTTGGCATCCTCTTCGAGGATGGCATTGCGGGCCTTGAGCGCTTCGACCTCGGCGAGTAGCGCCGCATTCGGAGCGCCCTGTCGGCTCTCGGCGATGAACTCCTGCGCCTTGTTTTTTAGGTCGCGACCGCCCTGACCAAGGTTCTTCAGTTCCTGCCCATCGACAGATGCCAGCGCCTCCACAGTGTAGATGTTGAGGGCGCGAAGTTCGGCCCGACGGGCCTCGGTGAGAAAGGGCACATGCTGGAGCGGCGTGCCGCTCTTGGTCTGTGCGGTGTGCGACTTAAATTGCTGATACTGGCGCGAAAACCGTTCGGCATAGGTGACGCGGGTCTGCTCGCCAGTCGTCGGGTCGTTCATCCAGTGCGAGAATGCCGTCGCCGGAAATACCGACACGCTGCGCGAGCCGGGAAAACGGATCTCAACGATCTCCATGTCGTCATAGATCGGTCGGCCTTCCTTCGCCGACCTGTCCTCGTTCTTGATCGCGTGATGCTTGAACAGTGCGACTACTGCTTCATCGGGATCTTTTGGCATTTTCAATTCTCCGTCTGAGGGAATGGGGCTGGAGCCGTCATCGGGGGTTAGGGACACCTGTTTTCGGGACTGGTGACGATGACGGCTCCAGTTTTTTCGGAGTGACCTCCGAAGCTAGGTGGCCGGGTTGCTGTCGTAGAAGCGCCAGTTGAAGAGCGGGTTGACCTGCGTCAACTCACCCATCCAGCCAATGAACTGCGCGATGGCGTCCTTATCGATGGGCATCTGGCCCTCGCCGTCGAACAGGTTGTCGAAGTTTCTGTTCGGGTGGTACCGCAGCCGGAAGCTGTCGGTGTTCAGCCCAAAGGTCGTGTTTGCTGGCATGTTGGAGCCAATACCGCCGTCAAGGACGATCTCGGCCCGCTTGCCGCCACCGATATACTCGACTGAAGAAAAGCCCAGCTTGCCCAGAGAAGTCTCGTTGGTCTGCCGCTGGATGGCGACAGTCGCCGCGTCGTAGGCCGCGTAATGCTCGGGCGACATGATCAGCAGGTCGGCGTAGTCCTTGCCGCGAGACTGCTTGGTCATGATGAAGTTGAGCATCGGGCGGATAGTCGTTGACAGCACCTGCGTGCCGATAGCTGTCGCCATCGTCTGCGCATCGTACGCCTTGGTCTGCCAGATCGCGTTGGTGCGATCGATGCCGCCGTACAATCCGCTGTTGGTGACGATCGGCACCGCAGTCGCGAGGCCGGTGAGTTGCTTGCCGCCATTGGCGGTGCCGTCGGAGTACAGCGCGGCGTCCATGACATCTTCCAGCGAGCGCTCGGCGGCGTCGATGTAGCTGTCGTAGACGTCCATCAACTGGGCCTCGCCCTCGTTGTTCAGGATTTCCTGCATCGAAAGGATGACAGGAACGACGACCATCTTCGGGTCGAAGTAGGCATCGTTGAACAGGTCGATGGCGGGGTTCAGCAACTGGTCGTAGCCGCTGTACCACTGCGCGACTTGCTTGGCGATCTGGAGCGTCTGTCGAATGCGTGGACCCGAATATGTCTGCCAAAGGCCCTTACGCCGCATGACGGCGAGCAGAGCGTTGTTCGCCGACACGAGATCTTGGTATCCGCTCGAACGATCTTCGAGCGCCATCGAAAGTATCTGCTGATAAGCAGCATTAGCGTTGATGTTCGGCATCTGCCGTCCTCAGAATTTAGACGCTGCCATTCACCCGCTTTATTGCGTTTGAAATGGCTTCGCGTCGGCCAATCGGTTTATCGCTTTTCCGCCGCTGCCCTTCTGAGGGGCCAGCATCTGGAGCGCCGGAAATCGACTTGTCTGATCGGGTCTGAGCCGGTGTGCCGTTGCGGGTCTGAGCCGCTCGTCCTGAAGCGGGGCGGAGCCTTTCGGCTCTCAGGTACGCGGTCTCGAGGTCGAAACCGAATTTAAGTTCCTGTTCTATCAGGTCGCCCAATTCGTCAAACCTCGGATGCGTGTCAGCGAACTGATCCACGGCTGACCGTGTTTGACCGAATACTTTCTCAGTCTGCATTGCTTGGACGTTTTGCGCAAGAGACTGCACGATCTGGTGCAGTTGGCCGATCTGATGCGTCTGCGCCTGTTGCGCGTTGCCCTGCTGGATGAGCCGGTGCTGATCGGGGTTCTGCTGGAGAATATGATAGGCGACGTCGCGCAGCGTCAGCTTGTGCCCCTCGTTCGTCCGCAGGTTCAGGTTGCTGATGATGACGTCGAGACCGCCGACGACATCCTGCCGCAGCTTCTGCTCCATGCCGACGTAGTTCGTGAGCGCCCGCGCCAGCGTCGTGCCATGCTGGCTCGCCATCTGGTGGAAATGGCGTATGGTGTTCATCTCCTCATGGTCGCCACGGTACTGCCGGTATGCGCCATCGAACTCCTTCGCCATTCGATAGACCTCGCCGCGCACTCCTTCTGGTGCCGACGCCCACTCCTGCTTACCGCGCTCGGAAAATCGCGGTGGCGGCTCTCTATAAGGCGCATTTTCGGGAAGCGGCGCGGATGGTTTACCGGCGTCTGGCGCCTGACGCGCTGATTGACGCCCCGCCTCCGCCTGATCCGGCGCCTTCGCAAAGCGGCCACCCTCCCGATACCG
>Ga0157303_10000121_pt1 | contig 8991 bp, 11 predicted proteins | sample NitcycUS118311C2_FD_108399 | JGI IMG/M metagenome (GOLD analysis project Ga0157303, IMG submission 108399) | Soil microbial communities from Arlington Agricultural Research Station in Wisconsin, USA - Nitrogen cycling UWRJ-S118-311C-2 | ecosystem: Environmental > Terrestrial > Soil >... | reverse complement strand
CTCCATTCTCTTTGGCCGTGGCGATGGGACCTTCGAGTATCCGCCGAGAAACTATCGGACAAAACCCGGACCCTTCGCCCTTGCGACGTTTCGCGTCACAACGAAAGAGGCTGAAGAGCCCGGCCTCGTGACGGCGGATAATGGGAATGGAAGCGTTTCCGTCTTTCTCCACCGAGGCTTGAAAACGGTGTCCGCCCCTGTCGCTCCATCCCCGTGATGCGAGTCGACGTTTGTCGCGGGTTGAAATGAGTCAAAAGGCAGTCTTCTTGACAGCCCGCAGACCCTCGGCTACAGTGCCCGATGAGCATCGGGCACGCCTCATGCCGCTCTGTTTCGAGGACACCTGTGAGATCGTTTCGATGGTGGTTTGCAATCGGTGCACTGCTCACCCTCTCAGTGTTGATGGTACAGGGGGGAGTGCGAGAGTTGTTCGACGGAGCCGCCCCAGGCAGTGGGGCTGGCGTGTATCTCTCGTTTGGCACCACGATTGTCGGCGGCGGATTATTGGCAGGCTGCTTAGCATTGGTGATGAATCGGCTTAGGTAGGCATAGGGTCTGAAGACAGGCGTGTCGATGCACTGTTTGCGATGTAAGGGCTTTATGATGGTCGAGCGTCACTATACGCTGGTGAATCGGCGACTCTATGCCCGCTGTGTGAATTGCGGGTTTTGGATCGACCTTGCCGACTTGCTCCGCTTTTTCCACAAGGTTATTGACAGCGGGTTTCGCGGAGGGAAAGTGCGGGAATCGTTCACGCTATGAGTAGAAGTGACGCATTGATGATGGCCAGAGACTGCAAGAGATCTCACCGGCCACTGTTTCTTGCCTGGGTCGCCGGGGTCCTCATCGCTTTCTTGCTGATCGGGTCCGAAGCCCTCATTCCAGCTATCGTTCTTGCGAAGAACACAGCGACTCGGTCTGTTCCTGTTCGAACAGCGATGGCTCCGCACCAGTTCCCTCCGTGGCGGGTCGCTCCAGCCCATGGCATTCTACTCAAGGAGCTCAAGAGTGGTCGTGTGTTGTATGAGCATGATGCAGGGAAGCGAATGTCCCCTGCCAGCCTCACGAAAATCATGTCAGCCCTTGTCATTCTGGAAAAGGGCCAGTTGAATGATTTTGTCACGATCAGCCCGAATGCCGCACGAGCGCACAAGACGCATTTGCGTATCAAAGCGGGGCAGGTCTTTCGGCTGGAAGATCTGCTGAAGGCCATGCTCATCGTGTCCGCAAACGATGCCTGTCTTGCAGCGGTAGAACATGTAGGTGGCAACGAAGCACAGTTCGTGGCGCTCATGAATACCAAGGCCGCAGCACTCGGCTTGGCTGACACTCATTTCAGCAATGGCTGTGGGTTCGACAACCCGGACCACTACTCGACGGCCGAAGATCTTGCTGCATTGAGTCTCATAGCCCTAGATCAGCCGATCTTTCGGCAGTTGGTCCGAGAGGAACGGGCGATCATTACTCCTGTCAATGGTCAACGCGCATATGTCTTGCACACCACGAACAGATTGCTGGGACGTATTCCCGGCGTCGAAGGGATCAAGACGGGATTTACCTCCAAAGCCGGGCGGTGCCTTATCGCCAAAGTCTCTCAGAACGGGAGCGACCTTCTCCTCGTGATTCTCAATTCCAAGCGCCGATGGAACACGGCGACTAGCCTCATTACCTACGGGCTACAGGCAGCTGAGCCTCTACACTGAATCCAATTCCCTTCTTCGACAGATTGACACCGCACCTCGACAGAGATCAGGGTGATCGCAACCTGTCGGTTCGAGTTTACCCATGAGCCATGGCGAAGACCTACGGATTTTGTGACGACGTGCGGAACCGGAGGGAGAGATACGGAGCAGCAATGAATTCACGTTGGCAGCCGAGGGAAGGAGAGGAAGTGTTTAGGTTGGCACGTATGCGGAGAGGCCGGAAATCAGATCGGTATTACTACCGAGACGGAGAAAACTCTACGTTGACATCTTTCCCCAGATAGTTGATGACGAACCCCTGTTTATCATACGCAAGGATGGCGCCCATCACGTTTTCATCCCCGTAGTCTTCCTGCCCCATGAGTTTTCGTACGTCATCGGGGCTTTCGCTGTTCAACACGTTGCGAAAGATACCCCGAGTCTTATAGGAGAATCGATTGTTGATAAAGATCAGATCTACCTTGCCGTCCTGGATGCGCACACCGGCCATAGGACCGGTCGGCTTGCGTTGATCGAGCAAGAAGATGAACAAGGCCTCTTGTTCCACTTTTACTCCAGGAATCTTTTCATTCACGAGAGAGTCCAAGGCCTTGGCTTCGGAGTCTCCCAATTTGACCCCAAACAGCGAAATCTCGGCACTCTTCAAGGCTTTGGGGTCCATCACGTCATGCTTACTCAATTCGTAAGGCTCGCTATATCCAGGAGGCGCCCATGTGCCAATTACGGCGATCACCATGTAGGCTAGCATGGCGACTCGCAGTGCATATTTCATCGATTCTTTCTTATTCATAGTTTCCGAACGATGTATAGTACGTGAAATTTATTGACGAAACTGGTGGGACAAATGGAGCGTCCGGACATTTTATCGAACGGCCTGAGAACTTGCAAGAACGTCTGACTGCATGATGGGTGAGGAACAATCCGTTATCGGTTGTTTCTACATGGAACACGTTAGGTGGTGTGGTGGGTGGCGATGAGGAGGGCTCCAAGTTGTCGAAGCCGTTGAAAATAGAGCCGGCAGTCTTCGTCAAGCTCGTCAGTCAGGTTATCCAGGTCGGCAACACAATCTTCGACGATTCCGATCCGCTGGGCATCGAGCCCTTCAGGGCTATCGAGGAAATATACGACGCATCCGCTGATCACGGTATCCAGTGTCATCAACGGCCCCTCGTGTTGGCTTCCCACTTGAGGCCACCGTTCCTGCTTGTGAGCTTCCCAGAGAGACGACACGGTATCCCGGCCCATAATTTCAGATCTCCAAGTACCCAATCTGGCTCTGTCCACTCATTCCAGCCTAGCGCATGGAGGAACGGAATCGCAAGCGGGCGGAGTTCAAGCCTCAAGAATTTGTAGTCGATAGATTCTCGTCCGATACACCCGCCGATGATCAGTTCATACCACGAGTACGATCCGGTCGAGAAAGATGCTCCCAATGATCGCAAGCAGTTCTCACCGCATATCGCAAGGGGCTGTAGCGGCCAACTGACGGATCTGCGTGACGATGGGCAGGGGGTGGGAGCAGGGACATACGAGGGGACAGCCAACCCTTGGCAGTATGTGGCGCTCCCGCCCCATGATATTGGGACTCACGGGTAGAGTCCACGATGGAGATGCGCTTGGGCCACTTTATCGATCCCGCTTATCAGGGCAGCCATACGCATAGAAGTTCTTTTGGAGACGGAAAACTGCAATGTCCGATGGAATGCGGCGATCAGGATATCTTGCAATCGCTCTTGAATGTCAGTGGCTTTCCAGAAAAACCGCTGCACATCCTGCACCCACTCGAAGTAAGACACGATCACACCGCCGGAATTGGCGAGGATGTCTGGAATGATAAAGATACCCTGGTCCTGCAAGATGCGATCGGCCTCCAGGGTTGTCGGACCGTTCGCTCCTTCGGCGAGAATTCGACAGCGCAGTTTCGCGGCGTTGTGTTCGGTGATCTGCTCAGAGAGCGCGGCAGGGACCAGCACACTGCAATCGAGTTGTAGCAATTCGTCGTTGGAGAGCCAGTCTCCCAGCTTGGTGTCGCGGAGGGATTGGCCTGCGGTCTTGTAGCGTGTGAGGAGTTCAGGAATATCCAATCCTTTAGAATTGAAGATGCCCCCCTGCACGTCGCTCACTGCGATGACGCGTGCACCACGCTCCTGCATGATCCGGGCGGTATGGGCCCCCACGTTACCAAAGCCCTGGATGGCTACGGTCGTGTTCTGAATATCGAGCTTGAGGTGGCGAAGTGCTTCCAGGGTGACGCAGACCACTCCGCGGCCGGTGGCTTCTTCGCGTCCAAGACTTCCTCCAATCGATAGAGGCTTGCCTGTGACGACGCCAGGCACCGAATACCCTACCTGCTGACTGTATGTATCCATGATCCAGGCCATCACTTGGGCGTCTGTGCCGACGTCTGGTGCCGGCACATCCTTGTCCGGCCCGATCAACGGGAAGATTTCCGCTGCATAGCGTCTGGTCAGTCGTTGCAGCTCTGGTTGTGAAAACTGTTTCGGATTGATTGCGACGCCACCCTTGGCTCCACCATAAGGCAGGTCGGCTAACGCGCATTTCCAGGTCATCCACATGGCGAGCGCCGCAACCTCTCCCAGATTCACATCTGGATGATAGCGAATGCCACCCTTCGAGGGGCCGCGGGAGGAATCGTGCTGCACACGATAACCAGTATAGACCTCGACCCGGCCGTCATCCATCCTGACAGGCAGGCTGACAATCAGCGACCGCTGTGGAAGTTTCAGCCGCTCGCGCAAATTGTGATCCAGATCCATGGTCTCGGCTGCCTGATCAAACTGTGCAACTGCCAGCCTGAAAGTCGGTGTGTCGAGTTCGTGCATGGTGTGTTCCTTTGATCAGGGGTGATGTGAGGATATTGATGTGATCTGTCGATCAGGGTACCCCTGCCCAATGCTGTTGGGCGGGAGACTCAGCCATTGAATGTTGAATAATCGCGCAAATTCTTCCGCCACCTGTTGCGCGAGGGCTGAGGGCGCCACGGCGGACTGCTGGAACTCAGCCAGGGATGTAATGGCACACGGTGCTAGGCCACAGGGCATGATAAGGGAAAAAGGGGATAAATCCATATCGACGTTGAGCGCAAACCCGTGGATCGTGATTCCATGATCGATTCGAACTCCGATCGCGGCGATCTTTGCATCCGCACGATTCCAGCGTACCCAAACGCCGGGTTTGCTCTTGATGCGATAGCCTTCAATCTCCCATCGCGAGAGGGTGCGGATCAAGACCTCCTCTAACTTCCATACGTATTGCTTCGGCCCTGAGCAATAATGTGAAAGTTTAAGGATGGGATAACCCACGACTTGTCCGGGCCCATGATAGGTAATCGAGCCTCCACGATCTACACATTGGAGACTGGCGCCTGTCCGACGGAGGGCCTCTTCCCCACAGGGCCAATGTGTTGGTTGGGTGGTACGGCCTAGGGTATAGACTGGCAAGTGCTCAAGGAGCAACAATGTATCCCCTCGCCTGCCAGCTATTCGTTCTTCCTGCAGTTGTTTCTGAAGTCTCCAGGCTTCGGCATAGGGAATCGGTTGCGAAAATTGGATGAGTGTCCCCGCGTGTGGAATGGATGAATGGAAGGGCTCATCACCCTGTTTTGGAACATCGGGGCCCGATGGTGATCCATTTGAAAGATTCATCATAAGACGGGTTTCGATGGCGAGAGATTCTGAAGCGAGATTGTGGACTGAACAGTTGTTCTCTGAATGGTCAGTTGCGGGGTTATCCAGGCTTCGGAAGGTTGGAAGGGAGACCAAAAGTCTTCGAGATAATCAATCAGATGTTGGGCGACGGTGGTTCTGAGGCTGCAATTCCGGAAGACTTCGATAGCGGGCACCGATCTCGATAGGGCTTGCATTGGAGTTGCTGGCATGTCGCGCGTGGGAATGGTGACTACCGAGAGGGCTGAGAGGGGTATTTCGTCAGATGAGGCCAGTCCGATCGGTGGTTCGGCGTAAGTAACCAGTGTGTTGAGTGCCAACACGATGATGAGAAAAAGCTGAACTGCGAAGAAGGAAAAGAGAAGGGAATGTGTCTCTGTTGTGCGCACATTCGTCATGGGACCTCGTCTACTCGAGTCGGCCGCATTGTCGCACAAGTACTCGCAGGGTGAAAGTCGTAGAACGAAAAAGGGGCAAGGCCCGGCCTCGCCCCTTTCTGCTTCATGAGTCTATAACCTACTGGATGGCGGCAAACATTTCCTTGATCTCGGGAGTCTTCAGCTTCTTGAGCGCTTTTGCTTCGATCTGGCGAATCCGTTCCCTCGTCACCGAGAGGCTTTGCCCGACCTGCTCCAGCGTACAGGCCTGATCGTGGCCGATACCGAAGCGTAGCCGGATGACGGTTTGCTCTCGCGGCGTGAGCGTGCCGAGAATGCGCTCAAGCTGATCCGACATTTCAGTCCGGTGCACATGGGCATCGGGTGGGACGGCTTGCAGGTCGGGGATCATTTCCCCGAATTCCGTGCTTCCGTCACCCACTGGCTTCTCCAAGGCGACCGGCTCTTGAAAGGCCTGCACAGTTTCGTGAAGCCGTTCCGGTCTCATTCGTAGCACCTGCGCCACTTCTTCGAGTCGAGCCGGACGACCCAGTTGTTGCCCGAGCCGTCTTGTCACACGAAGAATGCGGTGGGAGGCCTCAGTCTGGTGAACCGGGATACGAATGGTCCGTGATTGATCCGCCAACGCGCGCGTGATGCCTTGACGAATCCACCAGGTCGCATAGGTGCTGAATTTGAACCCTTTGCGGTACTGATAGCGTTCGGCCGCTTTCATGAGCCCGATATTTCCTTCTTGCACGAGATCCAGCAATGTCAGGCCACGGCCTGTGTAATGCTTTGCGACATCCACGACAAGCCGCAGATTGCAACGCACCAATTCGTCTTTTGCTTGTTCGAGCGCGAGCCGGGCGGAGCGGAGAGAGAGCAACCCTTCCTTGAGTTGCCTGGTAACGGCAATCGGGAGTTTCTGCTGTCCCGTTCCCTGTTCGATCATCTCGATGAGAATCTGCTGTGCCTTGTCGATCGCAGTGGCTGAAAGTCCGCTCAACCCTCTGATCATCTGGAGTGTGCGCTGCCCCTCGACCATAGAGGCTGGCCGTTTGAGGCGAGGGAGGACTCGTAAGGCATGGCGTAGAGCTTTCCGAATGGCGGTGGTTCCCGCGTCGATCTTCTTCGCCAGCTCGACTTCTTCTTCTCTGGTCAATAGGGCGCGTTCGCCGAAGGAGCGAAAGTAGAGCGACTCCAACATGAATGGGCCGTTGTTCACGGCAGTACGAGCCACTGCTTTTGTCGGCTCCTCAGGCTGTTCCTCTTCCGAGGTAGCTCGGCCGATCACATCCAAGAGGTCACTCGCGTCGGGATCGTCCGCATCGACGTCCTTTGCAATTGCGACAAGCTCATCCGGCTCAGGGGTTGGGAATAGATTCTCTTTCATACCATCGTCCCTCCTCTGCCTCTCTGATGTTGTGCGTCTTATGGCGGTGACTTCGACAGGCTCCCGTTCTTCTGCCCTACTTTGTGAGAGACCGCTATTTGTTAAACGATTCATTCTGGGCTCTGTTCTGCTAGACCGTTCCATGTTCTCACTACGCAGCAAATCTTGTGCTGGATTGTTCATGAGAGTCGGGGGTCGCAACCCCTAGGAAGTACAGTACTATTAGAGTTATCTAATGAGGAAACTGGATAGATACTGAGGCAACCTTGCTGCAAGTGTGTGGGAGTGGCTATAGGGCAATAGACCTAATTGCCACAGCTACTGTCGGGCCAGATCACTTAAAGCAAGTGATCATATCGATCAGAACAGGGGAATTCGTGGCGGTGCTTTTCTTGTCGAAACGCAACACGCGTCTAGGAGTCGTGAAATTTGCTCAGTGTGTTGGCGTGGACGTGTGTGCGAAACAGTATTCGCTCGACGTTCCCAGAAGAGGCTTGAGCAGAGGTCAAGAAATCGTCTCGTGGTCGCTGTCTTGTTGAAAACCCGGCTCGGCACTTCTAGAATGGGCTCCGATGTCATATTTCCAGTCAGGCGAACGGATCCATCTGGTCGACAAGAAAGGGCGGCAGTATGCCTTGACCTTGAAGGCTGGTGATTTCTACCAACTGAGCGGGCACAAGATTGCCCACGACGACCTCATCGGGAAACCCGACGGTTCTCTGGTCACGCTCTCAGGCAATAAGATAATGTTAGCGCTCAAGCCGACCTTCGGTGACTATGTACTGAAGATGCCGCGTGGCGCGCAGGTATTGTACCCAAAGGATCTTGCGCTCATTCCGATGTGGGCGGATGTCTATCCTGGCGCGCGTGTGTTCGAGGCGGGAACCGGTTCCGGGGCCTTGACGATGGCCCTCTTGCGCGCCGTGGGCCCCCGCGGCTTAGTGGTCACCTACGAAGCTCGTGAGGACTTCGCGCGAACGGCGATGACGAATATTGAACGGTATATGGGCCAGGTGCCGAATCTTATCCCGCTTCGTCGGAACGTGTATGAGGGAATCAGTCTGCTCGAGGATGGTCTGCCATTCGATCGTCTCGTTCTCGACCTCCCTGAGCCTTGGCAGGTGGTACCGCATGCCGCACAGGTCCTTCGTTCCGGAGGCATGTATTTGAGTTTTGTTCCCACGGTCCCACAAGTGGTGCAGACAGTCGAAGCTCTTGAGCGGGAGACGGTCTTTGGCATGGTGGAAACATTTGAAACGCTGCTGAGAACCTGGTCGATTCAGGGACGGAGTGTACGACCGGATCACCGAATGGTCGCCCATTCAGGCTTCATTACGGTAGCGAGGAAAATCGAGTCTGGTTTGTGGCCTGGGTTTCATATTGTTGATTCAGTCGCTGAGGCTGCTGATATTCACGAAGAACGAGAGGATTGCGCGCGATGAATCGTTTGAGCGGAAAGGTTGCGGTCGTAACGGGAGGCAATGCTGGCATCGGTGAAGCGATCGCGAAGGCCTTTGCGCGAGAAGGGGCATCGGTCGTGATCACGGGAAGACGGCAAGGAGAGCTGGATCGGGTTGTGAACGACATCTTGCAGGCACAGGGCAAGGCCTTTGCGGTTGCCGGATCGGTTACAGATGAACACTTTGCCCAGGAGGCGGTGCGTCAGACGGTGCAGCAGTTCGGAGAACTCGATATCCTCGTCAATAATGCCGGCATCGGGGACTTTGGGAAGCGTTTGCACGAGATCAACGATACGACATGGGCGCAGGTTCTCGACGTCAACCTGACCGGACAGTCCCTCTGCGCCCGGGCGGCGGCACGCGAGCGGG
>Ga0157303_10000114_pt1 | contig 9240 bp, 8 predicted proteins | sample NitcycUS118311C2_FD_108399 | JGI IMG/M metagenome (GOLD analysis project Ga0157303, IMG submission 108399) | Soil microbial communities from Arlington Agricultural Research Station in Wisconsin, USA - Nitrogen cycling UWRJ-S118-311C-2 | ecosystem: Environmental > Terrestrial > Soil > Agricultural... | reverse complement strand
GGGTCGGACTTCAGATGAGCCCGGTGATGAGAGTCGTATACGGGCTCGGAGCCTTGTCGGATTGACTGAATTCAGGTTTGCCCGTTACTGCAAGCCGGCGCGCCGGAAGCCTTCCAGGTAATGCTTCCGGTCCTCATCGAGCTTGAACGGCATCTCCTTCGAGATCCAGCCCAGTGAAATATTGGGCTGGACGCGGCGCAGCTCCTGCAGTGCGGCAGCCGCGACGTCGTTGCGCCCGGCCATGCCGGCGGACGCCGTGAGCACCCTGTGGCCACCGACAAAATCGTTGCGTTCACGGATCGACTCGCGGGCGAACCGCATGGCCTCCTCATAGTTGTGACCGTTGTACTGTGAGTAGGCTGCAATGCCGTAATAGAGAGCGGAGAAGGGATCGCGCGGGCTCAGACGCAGCGCGCGCCGCGCCGCGAGGTCGCCGTCCTGCCAGCGGCCGCAGTAGCAAAGCGTGAGGCCATAGTAGCATTGCGCCAGGGAAAAATTCGGATTGAGGCGCAGCGCCGTTTCGAATTCGGCGAGCGAATCGTCGAAGCGCCGCGTAAAAAGGTAGACGTTACCCAAAGCGTAGTGCGCCCATGGGTCCTCGCTGTCGGCGCGAAGCGCAGCCATAGCCGCGCGTTCGGCGATCGGCACCGCATTTGACATTTCGGCCCAGCCCATGTGGGCGCTGAAGGTATGGGCGGCAGCGAGCACGCCGAGGGCTTGCCCGTAATTGGGGTCGATGGCGGTTGCCTTTTCCAGCATGGCCTGCGCGACCATGTTGTCCTGCCGCGTCAGCCGCCAGTAGTGTGACAACCCCCGCATCACAAGGTCCCACGCGTCCAGGCTGTCCGGCGGCTTGCGCTGCGCGCGGAAATTCTCCGCGGCATAAAGCTGTGGCTCGATCGCCGCGACGATTGCTTCCGTAATTTCGTCCTGCACCGCGAAAACGTCGGCGATATCACGGTCATACCGCTCGGCCCAGACGTGCGTTCCGGTTGCGACCTCGTTGAGCTGCGCGGTGATGCGCACGCGCTCGCCGCTCTTGCGCACGCTGCCTTCGACGACGTAGCCGACGCCGAGCTCCTCGGCGACCTGCTTCATGTGGACGGCCTTGCCCTTGAACGTGAACGACGAGTTACGTGCGATCACAAAGAACCAGCGTAGCTTCGACAAGGCCGCGATGATGTCTTCACTGATTCCGTCGGAAAAATATTCCTGCTCGGGGTCGCCGCTGAGATTCACGAATGGCAGCACCGCGATGGCGGGCCGATCGGGCAAGGGCAGGGCCGGACGCGACGGTTCCTGAGCGTCTTCTTGCGAATGGGACATCAGGTGGGGTGGGTCTGCGCCCGATGGTGTCACGCGCACGTCGCCCACGAAGCGCAGGCCTTTGCGCGCAATGGTGCGGATCAGCTTCTGATTGCCGCCACTGTCGCCCACTGCCTTGCGTGCGGCATTGATGCGGCTTGTCAGCGTTGAATCGGAAACGACGCGCCCGCCCCAAACCGAGGCAATCAGGTCATCCTTGCTGACGACTCGGTCCCGGTTCTCGACCAGGTAAATCAGCAGGTCGAAGACCTGCGGCTCGACGGAAATGGGCTCGGCGCCACGGCGCAGCTCGCGCCGATCGGCGTCAAGTGTATGATCGCCAAAGAGAAACTGCATTGGCGCCCCCACCACTGCAAGCCAGGGTCTCGCGAAATAATCAAGCCCGCCTCAAGAACAAATCAAGGCCCGGGCAAAGCCTTTCGCGCGAGTTGCCGGTACTCACCCCCCAATCATGTTGGAAATTGGACAGGAGATGCCGATGAACGTCGCGACCCTTACAGGTGCCAAGCCAGCCAGTCCCACAACATCAGCCGATCTTGCTGCAATCAAAGCCCGCCAGCACGCAGCCTGGTCGTCGGGGGACTATGCCGTCGTGGGCACGACTCTGCAAATCGTCGGTGAGGAGCTTTGCGAAGCGCTTGATCTTCGCTCCGGCCGGAAGGTGCTCGACGTCGCTGCCGGCAACGGAATGGTGAGCCTCGCTGCGGCGCGCCGTTGGTGCGACGTGATCTCAACCGACTATGTGGCAGGCCTTCTTGAGCGCGGCCGTGCGCGTGCTTTGGCTGAAGGTCTACCGATCGAATTCAGGGTCGCCGATGCAGAGGCGCTGCCATTTGACGACGGCGCGTTCGACACGGTCGTCTCCACGTTCGGCGTCATGTTCACGCCCAATCAGGATCGTGCCGCCTCGGAACTCCTGCGTGTGTGCCGATCGGGCGGCCAGATCGGTCTTACGAACTGGACGCCGGATGGCTTTATCGGTCACCTGTTCAAGACGCTCGGAAAATACATCGCGCCTCCGGCGGCGGCGAAATCTCCGCTGCTCTGGGGCACACGCGCGCGTTTGACGGAAATGTTCGGCTCGGCCGCGGTCTGGGTCAAGACCGAGTCGCGCCATTTCAATTTCCGCTACCGGTCGCCGGAGCACTTCCTCGACGTGTTCAGGACCTTCTATGGTCCGACCCTCAAAGCGTTCGCAGCTCTGGATATTCGGAAGCAGAACGCGCTGGAGAAAGACCTCTTCGATCTCATCGGCCGCATGAACAAGGCGGACGACGGCACCATGGTCGTGCCGAGCGAGTATCTGGAAGTCGTCATCATGAAGCGGTGAAGCCGCCAGGCACGCAACCGAGCCTGAAAAGGAGAATCTCATGAATGTCGCAATGGGTGTCCGTACCCCCGCCGCTACCCTCCTCGAAGTTGGGCGGACCGGGAGACGTAGAACTCTGTTGTCGCGCTTCCTGGCCGCGCTGAAGGAATCACGGCGCCGCGAAGCCCGTCTCGTGATCGTAAGGCATGCGCACCTCCTGCCGTTGGATCATCCGTGGCGAACTGGCCTGTCCAGCTGAACGCCATGAAACGCTTCCTGATCGAGCGCGACAGAAACCGAAGTCCCGATTGAGATCGGTCCAATGACCGCGTGTTCGGATTGATGGCGGCGGATGGAGGCCGTGGTGGGAAAGTCTTTGTGGGAGGATCCCTGGTTCTTTGCAGCGACTGCGCCGAACGACGGCCAGGAGCAGCGCGAGTTATGCCCGGTCACTGGCTACGCCTGCGAGGGCGACCTTTCCTACCTGTGCGAAGAGTACGGATGCGCGCGTAAAGGCGGCCTGTCGCCACGTTCCGAGGAAAATTTCTGAAGCGAGGTGGCGGCTACGACGCCACGCGCAGCTGCGCCAGGTAGCGTTCGACCTCGCGCCGTAACAGGTGAGATTGATCGGCCAGTTCGGCGGCCGCCGTGAGAACCGTCGAGGCGATCTGGCCGGTCTTGATTGCGCTGTTCGAGACTTCGGTGATGTTTTCAGACACGTCGCGCGTCCCTTTGGCAGCGGCGCCGGCGTTGCGTGCGATTTCCTGCGTCACCGCATCCTGCTGCCGCATCCCCACCGCAACGTCATTGGCGACTTCGCTGAGTTGTTCGATCGTGGTCGCGATCTTCTTGATCGCGTTGACGGACCGTGCGGTCGTCTGCTCGATCGAGACGATATGCCGGGTGATTTCTTCGGTCGCCTTGGCGGTCTGTCCGGCGAGGCCCTTGACCTCCTGTGCGACCACGGCAAAGCCGCGCCCCGCTTCTCCGGCGCGGGCAGCCTCGATCGTCGCGTTGAGCGCAAGCAGGTTCGTTTGTCCGGCAATGCTGCTGATGAGGTCGCTGACTTCGCCGATTTCATCCACCGAGGCCGATAGGCTTTCGACCGCCTCGGTGATGGCCTTCGCCTCGTCGGTTGCCTGCGTTGCAACGTTCGCCGAATTCGCAACGCGGGCCGCAATGTGCTCGATCGACTGGGCGATTTCCTCGGCGGCCGTTGCCACGATGCTGACGTTTGTCGTCGCCTGCTCCGACGCCGCCGCGGTCGCGAGCGCCTGCTCCTGATTTCGCCCGGCGCTGTTGGCCATTTCGCGCGCGGAGGTGTCCATCGCACCAGCGGCGCGGTCGAGCGTCTGAACGATATTGGACACGGCTCGCTCGAACTCCTGCGTCGCGGTCTCGACGAGCTGCCGGCGCGATTCCAGCGTTCGCGTCTGCTCGCTTTCCTTGCGGCGCGCGCTTGCCACGTCGGCTGTTGCCTGGCGGAAGAACAAAAGCGTGCGCCCCATGTCGCCGATCTCGTCGCGGCGGGTGTCCTGGATATCGACGGTGAGATCGCCGCTGGCCAGACGCCGCATCGCATCGCTGAGGAAGCCAAGCCGCCGCGCAACGCTGCGACCGACGTAAAGCCATGCAACCAATGCCGCGCCAAGGACCGCAGCGATGGACAGGACGGTGAGGATAAGCTTGCCGGAGTTTATTTGGTTACTTGCGTAGCCGGATATGTGTTGCGCGGTTGTACCTTGCCGTTCGACCAGGGCGTCGACCGCCTGCTTGAGCTTCGAAGCGTCCTTTTGTGCGGCCGTGAATGCGACTTGCGCCTCGTGTTGTTGATTGAGCTCGTAGGCACGCGCAGCAATGATCCCGTCGTCCGCGCCGATGGCGCCAAGCTGCTTGTAAAGCGCGGCCAGCTTCTCCTGTTGCGCCCGATCGGGAATTGCATTCAGGTTCTTGGTTATCTTCCGTTCGGCGGACGCAATGACGTCGCGCAACGGCTCCAGGCGGCTTGGATCGCTGACGAGCGAAGCCTCGGTCAACAGGCCGGCCAGCAGGTTCGATTCCGATTCAGTCTCCAAAAGCCGGCGGAGGTATTCGAGCCGCGTCTCAATCGCCGCAGTGCCGTCCTGCCTGGCGCTCATCATCAGGTCGAAATTTGCGTCGTCGATTGCCGGCGCGAGCCCGATCAGGAGCGCCTCATGGGCGGCACGAACCGAGGAGGCCAGGTAAGACCGCTCGTTCGACATGGAAATTCGGTTTGAGACTGCCTGATTGAGGGTTTGGAGGCGCTGCGCCAGGGCCTTGCGGCTCAGCTCTATGTCGTCGGCATTGCCGATATCGAGCGCCTTCAGCTGGCTGATGCCATCCTCGAGATTTTTTTCTTGCTTGTTGATGTTGGCCAGGATCTCCGCGCGAACCTTGTCGGTTCCGGCGGTCATCAGGCGCGGGCCCGAGGATACTAGACTGCTTGCCTGTTCCGCGAGGCGAAGCGATACGGCCGTGGCTGGAAGGCTGCGCGAGACGATTTCGTTGGTCGTGGATCCGATAATGGTGAATTCATAGAACGCGATGGACGCACCGATGATCGTGAGCGCCGCAGCGAAGCCGAAAGCGAGGTACAGCCGGGCGCGAATGGTGGACAGCCAGCCTGAGGCGCGAGAGCCTTGAGCTTGTTTTGCCGGCGGGTTGGTCGTGGGCATGAGCATTTCGGTTATACGCTGGTCGTCATTTTGCGACGGTCTTTACGAGCTTCGCGACCGGCTGGAAAAGGCCATTTGATTGCAGCACGGTGAAATAGACCCGATTTGACCCCTGATTTTGCGTTGCGCTGAAAGTGAGTTTCATGCCGCCGAGGTCGAACGGTTCGCGTTCTACGATGTCCAGAAATGCTTCACGCGTAGGCTCGCCTGGAATTCGTTTGATCGCTTCGACAACCAGTCGGCCGGCGAGATAGCCCTCGAGCGACACAAATCCAGGTTTTGATTTCTCGTTCACGGCGGCGAGCGCGGACTGGTACGACGCCACGACCGGCAATGACTTGTCGCCGGGGAAGGGCACGACCTGGCTCACGACCACGCCGGCACCCTCGCTCCCGAGCTCTTGGGCGAGGGAGTCTGACCCTACGAAAGAAATGGCGACGAATGTCGCATCGACCTTGAGCTGGCGCGCAAGCTTGATGAATGCGGCGATCGGCTTGTAAGGCCCGACCGTTACGACCGCTTGCGGCTGTCCTTTCATGATTTCGAGCAATGCCGACTTGATAGCGGTGGTGTTGCGCTTGAAAGTGCCTTCGGCGACCAGCGACAGGTTTCGCTTTTCCATCGCCTTCTTCACGCCGGCGAGGCCGGCAAGACCGAACGCGTCGTCCTGGTACAGGATAGCGATTCTGGTAACACCAAGATCATTGGTCAGGTGCTCGACCCAGGCCTCGGTCTCCTGAAAATACGAGGCGCGAATATTGACCACGTAGCGGTTGAACGGATTGCGGAGAAATTCCGCGCCCGTGAAAGGACCGATGAAGGGCACCTTGGCGGCAGTCGCGATTGGCTGGCCGGCTTTCGACGTCGGCGTTCCCACAGCGCCCACCAGCGCGAAAACCTTGTCGTCATTGATTGCCTTGTTCGTGGCTTCGATGGTCTTTTCGGGCTCGTAGCCGTCGTCAATCGACTTGAGCTCGAGCTTGCGGCCATTAATGCCGCCGGCCCGGTTGGCTTCCTCAAATGCTGCAAAAATACCCTCGCGCATTCCCTGGCCCAGCGCTTGCGCCGGGCCATTGAGCGCCGCGACCTGTCCGAAAAGGATGCTGTCTTTGGATACGCCGTCTTCCGCGTGGCCGTGCGTATTCAGACAACATGCGAACGCTGCTCCAAGCAGGCAGAGCCAGCTACGATTGGTCCGCACAGAAAGTTCCCACCAGCGGTTGCGCGCGTACGGTAGGATGGTGCGCCCACCGGGTTTACGAATGATTAAGGAGAGGCGCGTTGCGGCTATTCGGGTCTTTAGGCGGCTTGCCCGCCGTGACGCTGTCTGACGACAAGCGCCCTTAGGTACGACAAGCCCTGGGCGATTTCCTGCTGTTCGGCGTCGCGCGCCATGCGCTCGTAGTCGGCGGCAACCCTCAGCATCTGGTCGCGCGTGTTTTGCACCCGCAGACGACCGGCGACGGTGCGGCACTCAAGCGCCCGCTCCCGGCACCTTCGGCTTTCGGGCATGGCAATTGATACTGTCATGGCATTTCACCTGGCGCATCTGAGAAACCCGCTGCACCTCCGCCGGTTCCGTTCCGGCGAAAGAATGGCACCGCCGGAGCTGCAGGCGCGATCAATCGTCAGGCGGGCCTGAGTGCCTGGCATCGTTCTTGTCGGCGAGTTCTCGGAACGTTTCAGCCATGTCGAGGAGCCGTACCTTGTCGTCGGGGTCGGCGACTTGTTGCGCCAACCTCACGCATTCCGCGGCATATCGACGGTAATCGACAGCGGAAAAAAACGGCAACCAACCCTCCCCGACACGCAGCGGTAGAAGTCGCGTCCGGGTCCATTGGTTCCTTGCAATTTCACATCACAAAATTGTTGGAGAACAAAGTTCCAAAAATCGGCGTTGCCTCTGCGACTGAGGAGGCCAGGTTGCAGGAGTCAGAAAAATTCAGGAAATACGCGGCGGAATGTATCCGCATCGCGAGTCAAATGAGCGGAAAGGACCGGCAAGCCTTGCTGGAAATTGCCGACGCCTGGGAGACGCGCGCGCAGGATGCGGAAAAAAAGGAAAAGGGTCTCCGCCGCTGACCAATTTGTACCCGGCGCCGCCGTCAGCGGCAGCCGGGTTGCCTTCTCACTGGGCTCTCATATCGATGCGCGTCCGCGAGGTCTGACACGGACCGCTTTTGGCTTGGGCCGGTCGGCTGTCTGCAGGCGGTCCACGAGTTGCTGGAGTGCATGCGCCAGCCTTTCGGTCTGATCAGGCGGCCTTATCGGCATAGGCGCCGGCAGTTTCCCGGCGTACGGCCGCGGCGTCACGCGAATGCGCGGTGTCGGCGCGTTCAGGGCGACCACGCGCGCCCATGGCGGCGGCCGGAAGTCGACGGGCTCACGCCGGCGGCGGCGCTCGACAAAGTGCAGGGCAGGGCCGGCAATCGCGAGTGCCGCGAACATGATCATCAGCAGAGCGAAAGTGTGATCGATGTGGGCAATGGCAGGGGGCGGCGGCTCTGGCCGGGCCTGTGCAGGTTGCCGACGCTGCGTTGCTGTCCCGGGCAGGGCGGTTCGGGACGGTGACGGGAGGATCGGTCACTCTCTCGGGCGCTGCATCGCCTGATGTGGCGGCCGCGGCCCCGCCGTCCGATTGGGTCTGCGCCGCCGCTTTTTGCCGCGGCGCGGATTGAGCGAAGGGAATCGGGTCCGGCAATTTTTGTACATTAAGCCAGGGGATGGGCGCTGCCACCGGAGCCGCATTTTCTTCAGGCGTATCTACGACAGGCGTTGCTGCCCGCCGCGGCGGTGCTTGTACCGTTTGCGCCATCGCTTCGGTCGCATCCGTTTCCGTCTGTCGAGCATTTTTCTGGACACGGCCGATCTCCGCTCGCAGGTACCAGCATTGGCGGCCGTTGTTTGCGTGGTCGATGCGGTAGTACCAGTGGTGGCCTGGCGGCGTTGGCTCATTTGGTTTTGCCAAACAGTCGTCGGCGGCACTGTACGCAGACGAACCGGTGATCAAGACGAGCGCAAGAAAACCCGATGCCAGAACCGTCCTGGTTCCTCGCATACGTCCCCTCCTCACTTTGTACAAAGAATCGCAAATGGGATTCAAAACGAGAAAGGCTGATTGGAATTCGCGATTGGGGCCGCAATGCGTTGCAAATTCGGCAAGACACTTTCCACGTCCGTCAATCGCTCGCCGGTGGTAGCGTGGTGCGTTGGCCCGAGCTTTTCACCGCGATGTTGCCGCGCGTGCTGCGGTTGGCGCGCGCCTTATTGCGCGCGACCGACATATTCTACTTTGACCTTGCTCAGGCCGTCGTCGTAGAAGCCGAGCGCCTTCGCTGTTTTCGCCGACACATCGATGACGCGGCCGCCGACAAAAGGCCCGCGATCATTGACGCGCACGACAACCGAGCGCTGATTGCCGAGATTGGTCACCCGCACATTGCTCGGCAGCGGCAGCGACGGGTGCGCTGCCGAAAACGAGTTCATGTTGAATGTCTCGCCATTGGCGGTTCGCCGCCCGTGAAAGTCTTCGCCGTACCAGGAGGCCACGCCGACGGCTGTATAGCTGGCCGTCCTTTCTGCGATCACCTTTTCCACGGCATGTTCGCGTGCAACTTTCACGGTGCGTTTGCGGACAATGCTCTCGCTCTTCGGCGCTATCTCGCCGGTTGCGGCGATTCGCGGCGAGGTGGAAGCGTGCTTGCGATCAGCGCGGCTTGCGACATTGTCGTCGGTCGTGCAGTTCGCAAGCAAGAGAGAAGCGGCGCTCAATACGAACAAGCGCGTGATCTGTTTGCCGTTGGGATGAGCCCGGATTTTCACGAGACGCCCCCGATGCGAAACGGTCGCAGAGCCGCCCCCGATCCCCGACGACGAGGCTACCGCTCCTTGGTTCAGGGCGGCGGTGCG
>Ga0157303_10000106_pt1 | contig 9525 bp, 11 predicted proteins | sample NitcycUS118311C2_FD_108399 | JGI IMG/M metagenome (GOLD analysis project Ga0157303, IMG submission 108399) | Soil microbial communities from Arlington Agricultural Research Station in Wisconsin, USA - Nitrogen cycling UWRJ-S118-311C-2 | ecosystem: Environmental > Terrestrial > Soil >... | reverse complement strand
CGGCTCTCCGGCGTGGTGCTGATCGGCGGCGGCCTATGGTTGTCGCTCGCAAGAAGGTCAGGTTAACGTTCCCCGGAGGAGAACGATGGCCAAGGACGAACAATGGCATATGTCGGCTGAGGCCGCCGAATTGTACGAGCGCATTCCCGCTCGCTACATCCTCGGGCCTTGGGCGCCGTTGCTTGTCAGTGCGGCGGCCGTGACATCCGGCGACCGCGTTCTCGACGTTGCCTGTGGGACGGGCGTGGTGACGCGCATTGCCGCGCAACGTGCCGGCCCCAAGGGGCGCGCTGTCGGTGTCGATCTGAATCCCGGAATGATTGCCGTCGCGAAATCGCTGCCGGCGCCTGATGGAGCGGCGGTTGAATGGCTCGAGCGCAACGCGCTCGACCTGCAGCTGAAAGACGCGAGTTTCGACGTCGTCTTGTGCCAGCAGGGCGTGCAGTTCTTCCCGGATAAGCTGGTTGCCCTGAAGGAAATGCGCCGCGTGCTTGTTGATGGCGGCCGTCTCGCATTTAGCGTCTGGAACAATACCGGGCTCTATAACATCGCCGTCGGTGAGGCCCTTGCGGCCTTCGTCGACAGCGACACCGCCGACCGTTTTTGTGCCTCACGCAAGGCCCCCGGTCGCGACGAGCTGCTTCGGTTGACGACAGAAGCAGGATTTTCCGCTGTCGAGATCAGTGTCAGCCGGATCGAGGTCCATCTGCCCAGCCTGGACGAATTCGTGCTGGACCACCTTTCGGCAACGCCGGTCGCGGCGGCTGTTTCTGCCGCGGATGCCGGCGCGCGCAAGAGAGTCGGCGAACACGTCAAGCAGCAGCTGAAACGCTACGCCGAAAGCGACGGAGTGACTTACCCCGAAGAAACTCATGTAGTGACCGCCCGCGTTCAGTGAGCGCCGGCTTTCTCCAGGATCGCGACCATCTCCTTGAAGCCGCGCCACAACGCACTGCTCGGCCGGCTGTCCGGCGTCGTGCTGATCGGCGGCGGCCTGTGGCTGTCGCTGGCAAGGCGGGCGAATTAGCGTCCGCGTACGTGGCGCTACTCGATGACCTCGTCGGCGCGGGCGATCAGCGAGGGCGGTACGGTGAGGCCAAGAGCCTTGGCGGTCCTGAGATTGACAATCAGCTCGAACGCCGTTGGCTGCTCCACCGGCAGGTCGGCCGGTTTTGCACCTTTGAGGATTTTGTCGACGTAAGTGGCAGCGCGCTTGTGCAAATCGAAAAAGCTCGGGCCGTAGGTCAGTAGAATTCCGGCGCGAGCCCAACCCCGGCTGAGACCAACGGTCGCCAAACGCTTCTTCAACGCGAGCTCGGCGATTGTTGTCGCATGCTGCACCAACACTGCGTCACCAAGAACGGCAAGGGCCTGTGTGCCCTTCTTGATGCTGTCAAAGGCACTCGGGATTTCGCCAGCCGATCGGGCCCCCACCAGCTGAAGCTCCAAACCGGCGGTGCGCGCGGCACGTTCCGCTTCCCGCAACTGGAGCGCCTGATATGTGGCATTGTCCCGGTTCCAGAGCAGGGCGGCATGAGAAAGGCCCGGGACAACAACCTTGAGCAGCTCAATCTGCTTGCCGACGATATCGATCGACAGGCTGGACGTGCCGGTGACGTTGCCGCCTGGACGGGCGAGAGAGGCGACGAGACCCGCCGCAACGGGGTCACCAACGGCCACCATGATGATGGGGATTGTGGCCGTGGCTTTTTTGGCCTGTAGCGAGGCTTCAGTCACTGATGTGACCAGAACGCTGACATTCAGACGCACGAGCTCGGCAGCGAGCTTCGGGAGCTGATCGAGTTTCCCATCGGCCCACCGGGATTCAATCCGGATATTGCGGCCATCGACATAACCAAGCTCCCGGAGCCCGGCGAAAAGGCCTTCAACGTAGCCCGCCGAATTGCTGGAGGGACTTAGAAAACCGACCACCGGCGCTGCCATCCCTTGGGAGCGCGCAGCAAAAGGCCACAGGGCGGCCCCGCCGAGAATGCCGAGAAACTGTCGCCGCTGCATGCCTGCCCCCTAACGCCCGCCCGCCTTTTCGAGGATTGCGACCATCTCATTGAAGCCGCGCCTCTTCGCGAGCGTGAGCGGCGTTTCGCCCGAGCGGTCGGCAAGATTGACGTTGGCGCCGGCATCGACGAGCGCTTTCAGTGTCGCGACGTGACGCTTGCCGCCGTCGCCAAGTACGATCGACTCGATCACCGCGGTCCAGCCGAGATTGTTGACATGGTCGAGCGGCGCTTTGGCCGCGATCAGCGTGCGGACGACCTCGTCGTGGCCGAGATGCGCGGCGGCGATCAGCGCTGTGCCATAATAGGGACTGGTAATGTTGCCCGCCTTGCAGCCGCCGTCGAGCGCGACCTTGAGCATCGGTACGTCGTCGGCGACTGCAGCGATTGTGACGATGTCGTATTTCTGCGCCTCGAGCGCATTGGCGTCGGCGCCGAGGCGCATCAAAGTGCGCGCGGCGTCCGGCTTGCCCATGAAAGCAGCGACATGCAGTGGCGTGCGGGCGCGACCGTCGCGTGCATCGATCGACGCGCCGGATTTCACGAGCGTCTCGATTTCGGCGACGTCGCCTTTTGCCGCTGCTGCATGCAAACCACGATAGGCCTGCAGCTCGGCCGCGCCGGGCGGCGTTTGCGCCGCAGCCGGCAATACCAAAATGAGAAAGACCAGCAGGCGCCAGGTTGATTGCAGACGCGGCGCCATCATTTTACTCCGCTCATTCCCGCGAAAGCGGGAATCCAGCGATCGTGGCCCTGGGTCCCCGCTTTCGCGGGAATGAGCGGTTGATGGAGCGTGCATCGTCAGTCAACCTTCAAATTCAGCGCGGCGACGATCGGCTTCCATTTTTCCGTTTCACGCTGAATGTGCCGGGTCAGATCCTCCGGCTTGCCGCCGCGCGGCTGCGCGCCGAGCTTCGACAGCGCGGCCTTCATCGCGTCGCCCTGCAGCGCGGCATTGGTCGCCGCGTTGAGCTTCGCGATGATGGCGGGCGGCGTGTCACGCGGCGCCATCAGCGCGGTCCAGGCGCCGCTCGTCACAGATGGAAAACCGATTTCCGGCATGGCCGGCACGTCCGGCAATTCGGGCGCACGTTTCGGGCCCACGATCGCGAGCGCGCGCAATTTGCCGTCCTGGATCAGCTGCAGCGACGTACTCACCGTGTCGAATGTCATCTGCACTTCGCCGGCAACAACCGCCGTCAGGGCAGGGCCGCCGCCTTTGTACGGCACGTGCAGGATATTGGTGCCACTGACCGACTTGAACAGCTCTGCATTGAGATGCGGCAGCGTGCCGACGCCGCCGGTCGAATAATTGAGCTTGCCGGGATTGGCCTTGGCATAGGCGACGAGATCGGCGATCGACTTGAACGGCGTCTGCGCGTTCACCACCAGAACCTGCGGCGTCTCGGCGACGAGCGCGATCGCGGCAAAGCTCGATGCGTCGTAGCCGGCATTCTTGTGGATCATCGGGCTCATGATCAGGCCGCTAGCGGCCGACACCATCAGCGTATAGCCGTCGGGATCGGCGGATGCCGCCGCGCGCGAGCCTATGGTGTTGCCGGCGCCCGGCTTGTTCTCGATGAAGACGTTCTGCCCGAGCACCGGCGGCAGCGCATTGGCGAGCACGCGTGCCATCACATCGACCGGCCCGCCGGCGGGCGTCGGCACGATGATGCGGATCGGCCGGTTCGGATAATCCTGGGCGGACGCGGCGGCCGCCCACAGCAGCAGGGCGGCGGCAAGAGTGGCGCGGCGCATCGGTGCTCTCCTCAGGACGTTTTGCCCGGAAGAGAGCCTAGCGCGAAGCAATTTGCATGGCACTCTCATTCGGTCATTCCGGGACGCGAGCGGACCCGGAATCCAGATGCAAGCACGGCGGTTTTTCTGGATTCCGGGTTCCGGCCTTTGGCCGGCCCCGGAATGACGAATACGCTCAGCCGGCGCGATCGATGGCGATGAGCCGCACGTTCGGGTTGCCGAACTGGGTCCCGACACAGTTGGAATAGGGCCACGGTTGATCATTGCAGGCTTTCATTGCATCGGCGGCCGGCTTGGGCAGGGGGCCGGCGACCACGTCGGTGGTCGGCGCGGACAAAATGGTGATCGCGGCGGCGATGGTCGCGGCGACGACAACGGCGGCGAGTGACTTCAACATGACAGCCCCCTGTTCAGGCCTCGCCGTACCATTTGCTCTCGGCAAGGATGAGATACGGAAGGCGGCCTTTCCGTTCAGTGACTCGAGTCACAAAACAGTGGATTTCCGGCTGCCTCCTGATGATTGGTCGCGGCTGCCGGGGAAAAGGTTCAAGGCGCAAAGGCCGCGGCCTTGCGAGGCTGCGGAGGGCGGGTTAGACCCCGGTTTATGCCGAGAATCGCCCTTTACGCGGGGTCATTCGACCCGGTCACCAACGGCCATCTCGACGTGGTGCGGCATGCCGTCCGCCTTGCGGACCGGCTGGTCATCGCTATCGGGGTGCATCCGGGCAAGACTCCGCTGTTTACCGCCGAAGAGCGCACGGCCATGCTGCACGAGAACTGCGCGCCGTTTGCGCGCGAGGCCCATTGCGAATTGTCCTGCACCACCTTTTCGAACCTTGTGGTTGACGCAGCGCGCAAGGCCGGCGCCACCATTCTCATCCGCGGCGTGCGCGACGGCACCGATCTCGATTATGAAATGCAGATGGCGGGCATGAACGGCGCGATGGCCCCTGAGGTGGTCACGGTATTTCTGCCGGCCTCGCCGGCGGTGCGCCCGATCACCGCCACATTGGTCCGGCAGATCGCCGGTATGGGCGGCGACGTTTCGGCCTTCGTGCCGGCACCAGTTGTCGCGCGCCTGAAAAAGAAATTTGCGCGCTGATTTTGGCGCGCCGCCGCAACGAGGAACGCAATGATCACCCGCCGGTTCAAATTGATCTCACTCGCTTTCACGTTGGCGCTGTTTGCAGCGCCCGCTTTCGCGCAATCTTCGCTTGAAAATCCCGCGGGCCTGCGCGAGCAGGCGCCGGCAACCTATAAGGCGCGCTTCGACACCACCAAGGGGGTGTTCGTGATCGAGGTGACGCGCGCCTGGGCCCCGAAGGGCGCCGACCGTTTCTACAATCTCGTGAAGAACGGCTTCTATGATAACGCGCGTTTCTTCCGCGTGATCTCCGGCTTCATGGTGCAGTTCGGTATCCACGGCGATCCGGGGATCATGGCGCGCTGGCGCACGGCGCAGATTTCCGACGACCCGGTCGCGCAAAGCAATACGAAAGGCATGGTCACCTTTGCGATGGCCGGACCGAACACCCGCACCAGCCAGGTCTTCATCAACTTCGGCGACAATTCGCGGCTTGACCAATCGGGCTTTTCGCCGTTTGGGCGGGTGGTGTCAGGAATGAACGTCGTCGAGGCGATCAATGCGGAATACGGCGAGGGCGCGCCGAATGGCCGCGGCCCGAACCAGAGCCGCATCCAGAGCGAGGGCAATACTTATCTGTCCAAAGATTTTCCGCGCATGGACTACATCAAGAAGGCAACCATCGAGCGCTGAACCAATCCGTCTGTTGTGTGTGTATTGTGAGAGGGAGTGATATGGCGAAGCCAGAAGATACGCTGACGCTGGAGACCACCAAGGGTAAAGTCGTGATCGAGATGCGCCCCGACCTTGCGCCAGGACATGTCACGCGCATCAAGGAGTTGGTGAAGGACGGCTTTTACGACGGAATTGTTTTTCACCGCGTGATCGACGGCTTCATGGCGCAGACCGGCTGCCCGCAGGGCACCGGCACCGGCGGCTCGGGCAAGAAGCTCAAGGCCGAGTTCAACAAGGAGCCGCACGTGCGCGGCATCGTGTCGATGGCGCGCGCGAGCAATCCTGACTCGGGCGACAGCCAGTTTTTCATCTGCTTCGACGACGCCCGCTTCCTCGACAACCAGTACACGGTCTGGGGCAAGGTGATCGAGGGCATGGAGACCGTCGACAAGATCAAGCGCGGCGAGCCGGTCGAGAACCCCGACAAGATCGTCAAGGCGACGATGGGGGCGTAAGGCCCTTCCTTGCCCTTTCCCCATGTGGGAGAGGGTAGACCATGCGCACGGACCTCTTTGATTTTGCGCTGCCGGCCGACCGCATCGCCTTGCGGCCGGTGAGCCCGCGGGATTCCGCGCGGCTGCTCGTCGTGAAGTTGGGGACTGCTGGCGGCGAGCAGCCGCTTACTCCGCTCACCCCCGCGGAAGCGGGGGTCCAGAGCGGCGCGGAAAAAGCCGGTCAAGGTGGCTCCTGGGTCCCCGCTTTCGCGGGGACGAGCGGAGAGGTTTTCGAAGACCGTCATATCCGCGATCTGCCGGGGCTGCTGCGCGCGGGCGACTGCCTGGTGGTCAACGACAGCAAGGTGATTGCCGCGCGCCTGCATGGGCGGCGCATCGGGCGCGGAAGCGCCGAGCCCGCGATCGAGGCCACCCTGCACAAGCGCATCGACGGCTCGCATTGGCGGGCCTTCGTGAAGCCCGCCAAGAAGCTTGAAACAGGCGATGTCTTGCGGTTCGGGACCGAGGGAAAAGTGTGTTTCCTCGGGGAACTTGATGCTCAAGTTTCACAGAAAGATGAGGGAGGCGAGATAACCCTTTCGTTTTCCTTCCATGGGCCGATCCTGGATCAGGCGATTGCCGAGCGCGGCGAGATGCCCCTGCCGCCCTATATCGCTTCCCGCCGTGAGCCGGACGAAAAGGACCGCGCCGATTACCAGACTCTTTTCGCCCAGGAAGAAGGCTCGGTGGCGGCACCCACCGCGGGCCTGCATTTTACCAAAAAGCTGTTGGCGGGCCTGAAGGAGCGCGGTATCGGCGTCGCGAAAGTCACCCTGCACGTCGGCGCCGGCACATTCCTGCCTGTGAAGGCCGACGACACCGCAGGGCACACCATGCATGCCGAGTTCGGCACGGTCGCGGAGGGGACTGCGGAAGTGCTCAACGCCGTGCGGGCCAAAGGCGGGCGCATCGTGGCCGTCGGGTCGACCGCCCTGCGTCTGCTCGAAAGCGCGGCCGGCCCGGATGGGCGCCTGAAAGCCTTTTCCGGCGAGACGGCGATCTTCATCACGCCGGGCTACAAATTCCGGGCCGTCGATCTGATGCTCACCAATTTCCACTTGCCACGCTCGACATTGTTCATGTTGGTGGCGGCCTTCAGCGGACTCGACACCATGAAACGTGCTTATGCCCACGCGATTGAGGCCGGTTACCGCTTCTATTCGTACGGCGACGCGTGTCTGCTTTATCCTGCCGGCCGATGAGCAAACCTTTCTCCTTCCAGTTGTTCAAAACTGACGGCGACGCGCGCCGCGGCGAATTCATCGCGTCGCATGGAAAGGTGCAGACGCCGGCCTTCATGCCGGTCGGGACGCAGGCGACCGTGAAAGGTCTGATGCCGGACGACGTCCGCGCGACCGGCGCCGAGATCGTGCTCGGCAACACATATCATCTGATGCTGCGCCCTGGCGCCGAGCGCATCGCGGCGCTTGGCGGCCTGCACAAGTTCATGAATTGGCCACTGCCGATCCTCACCGATTCAGGCGGTTTCCAGGTGATGTCGTTATCCGAGTTGCGCCAGATCGACGAACGCGGGGTGACGTTCCGCTCCCACCTCGACGGTGCCATGGTGGCGCTTTCGCCCGAGCGCGCGATCGAGATTCAGGGACTGCTCGGTGCCGATATTTCGATGCAGCTCGACGAGTGCCTGAAGCTGCCGGCGTCGTCGGAGGAAATTGAGCGCGCGATGCATCTGTCGTTACGTTGGGCCGAGCGCTCGAAACGCGCTTTCGAGGAGCGTGCGAAGCAGGGCTATGCCCTGTTCGGAATCGTGCAGGGCGGCGACGATCTCGTGCTGCGTGCCGAGAGCGCCCGCGCGCTAACCAGCATGGACTTCCAGGGCTATGCGATCGGCGGACTCGCCGTCGGCGAGCCGCAGGAAGTGATGCTCAAGATCGTGGCCGAGACGGCGCCGGCTTTGCCGGCGGACCGCCCGCGCTATCTTATGGGTGTCGGCACGCCACACGATCTCATCGAAGCCGTGAGGCGTGGCATCGACATGTTCGACTGCGTGTTGCCGACGCGCAACGGCCGGCACGGCATGGCCTTCACGCGTTACGGTCCGATCAATCTCGCCAACGCACGCCACGCGAACGATCCGCGGCCGCTGGACGAAGAGAGCGCGCATCCGGCCGCGCGTACCTATTCGCGCGCCTATCTGCATCACCTGGCCAAGGCCAACGAGATACTAGGCGCGGTGCTGCTCTCGACCATCAATCTTGCCTACTACCAGACGCTCATGGCCGGCATGCGCGAGGCGATCGCAATCGGGCACTTTGCCGAATTTCAGGCCACCACGGAGGCCGGCTGGGCGAAGGGCGATTTGCAGTCGCTCTAAGGGTTGTCTCGCGGGTTCCGCTTCGCTAAAGCCAGCCAATGACCGTGCACGCCGTCCTCTCACATCGTCGCAAGCCGCGATTCAAGCTTCCGCCGGGCGCGTGCGATGCGCATTGCCACGTGTTCGGGCCGGCGGCGAAATTTCCCTATGCGCAGAACCGGCGCTATACGCCGGAGGATGCACCGAAGGAGATGCTTGCCGCGCTGCATGCGCATCTCGGCGTCGAGCGCGCGGTCATTGTGCAGGCGAGCTGCCACGGCACCGACAACGCGGCGATGCTCGACTGCATTGCGTCGGATCCCAAACGTTATCGCGGGGTGGCGATCGTCAACGACGGCTTCAGCGACAAGGATTTCGACAGGCTCGGGGCCAGTGGCGTGCGCGGCGTGCGTTTCAATTTCGTGAAGCATCTCGGCGGCGCGCCGGACATGGCGATGTTCAACCGCGTGATCGACCGCATCAAGGGTCGGGGCTGGCACGTCGTTCTGCATGTCGATGCGCCCGACATCATGCCGCTCTCGGAGATGATGCGAAAACTGCCGCTGCCGTTCATCGTCGATCACATGGGCCGCGTGCCTTCGGCCGCCGGCGTCGATCAGCCGCCGCTGCGTGCGCTGATCGAGCTTTCGCGCCTGGAAAAATGCTGGATCAAGGTCTGCGGGTCGGAGCGGATCTCTATGCCGCCTTACGCGGCGGCCGTGCCCATCGCACATGCGCTGGTCGAGGCCGCGCCCGATCGTGTGCTCTGGGGCACCGATTTCCCGCATCCGAATGCGACACATGAGGCCGACGAGGCCGACCTGGTCGATCTGGTGCCGCAATTTGCGCCCGATGCGCTGGCGCAAAAACGCCTGCTGGTGGACAATCCGGCACGGCTTTATGGTTTCGGATCATAAGAACAAAGACTGTGGAGGAGACGCATATGAACAAGGGGATATTCCGCACGACGCGTCGCTGCGCGGTGCTCGCGGTTGCGGCGCTGATATTGGGGCCGTTGAGCGGCGCCAAAGCGGCCTGGCCGGAAAAGCCGATCAAGATCGTCTTGCCGTTCGGCGCCGGCGGCGTCGCCGACGTCACCGCGCGCATCATGGCCGACAAGCTCGG
>Ga0157303_10000100_pt1 | contig 9699 bp, 8 predicted proteins | sample NitcycUS118311C2_FD_108399 | JGI IMG/M metagenome (GOLD analysis project Ga0157303, IMG submission 108399) | Soil microbial communities from Arlington Agricultural Research Station in Wisconsin, USA - Nitrogen cycling UWRJ-S118-311C-2 | ecosystem: Environmental > Terrestrial > Soil > Agricultural... | reverse complement strand
GTGTCGCCGATCGCGGGCTGCGCGAAGGCATGCTGGTGCAGATGATGCGCGAGGACGGCGCCTGGGGCGGTAACAGCCAGGCTGCTCCGTCGTGACACTGCGTGGCAAGAGCATCGGGCCGCGCCAGCTCAAAGTTCGGGTTCGTGGCGGCAAAAATCGTTCGCAGTCGTCAAAAATTTGGCTGGAGCGTCAACTCAACGACCCGTACGTTGCGCGGGCGAAGCGCGAGGGGATGCGTTCGCGCGCCGCTTATAAGTTAATGCAGATCGATGATCGGGCGCATTTTCTGAGGAAGGGCGCGCGCGTGGTCGACCTCGGCGCAGCACCGGGCGGCTGGAGCCAAGTCGCGGCCAGGCGTGTAGGGGCGCCGGAGCAGGGTCGCGTGGTCGCAATCGATATTTTGCCGATGGATCCGGTGCCTGGCGTCGACTTCGCCGGTCTGGATTTCCTCGACGAAAGCGCGCCCACAAGGCTTAAGGACATGATCGGCGGTCCCGCCGACGTGGTGCTGTCTGATATGGCGGCGAACGCAACCGGTCACGCCAAAACCGACCATCTGAAGATCATGGCATTGGTCGAAGCGGCCGCGGATTTTGCCCGAGGTGTGCTGGCTCCCGGCGGTAGCTTTCTTGCAAAGGTGTTGCAGGGCGGCACGGAGACTGAACTGCTCGCGTCCCTCAAGCGCGATTACAAGACCGTCAAACATGTGAAACCGGCCGCAAGCCGGACGGACTCGGCCGAGCTATATTTGCTTGCAGCCGGATTTCGCGGAACGAACAGCTAAAGGGCTTAGCCGGCGCGGTAAATCCACGTTCTCCATGAACAATGCAACCGCGATGATCAGCGGGACGATCCGGTCACGGGGCATGGAAAGCCGGGCGGGCTCAGGCGTCATTGAATGCTGATTTTGAAGCGCAAAGCGGTGGCGGAAAGAAGGCCCCCTCCTATTTACGACTTCATAACAGCCATCCGCGATTGCGCTAGGAATCGGCGCGATCCCGTGCTATCGACCCACGCCAACCCAAAAGCGGGCCGTGACGCAGGCGAGGGACCCCCTCGCAACGGGCATTTTTACCCCCCTGCTGGCCGGTCTGACTGCCCTTTTGGGCAAGACGGAGTTGGCGATGGCCGGAAAAAATAATGCAAGCCCGCGCGAAGGGCTCACTTTCGACGACGTGCTGATAAAGCCTGGCCTGTCAGAAGTTCTGCCCGCCGACGTCGATATCCGCTCACGCGTCACCCGCTCGATTCCCGTCAACATTCCGATCATCGCATCGGCGATGGATACGGTCACCGAGGCGCAGATGGCGATCGCCATGGCACAGGCGGGCGGCATCGGCGTGCTTCACCGGAACATGGAACCGGATGTGCAGGCAGCGCAGGTCCGTCAGGTGAAAAAATTCGAATCCGGCATGGTCGTAAATCCGCTCACGATCGAACCGGATGCAACACTCCAGCAGGCGCTCGACCTGATGAAGGACAACCACATCTCCGGCGTTCCGGTGGTCGAGCGCTCTGTCGGTTCGCAGCCGGGTAAGCTGGTCGGCATTCTGACCAACCGCGACGTGCGCTTTGCCACCGATCCGCGACAGCCCGTGTCGGATCTGATGACCAAGAAACTCATCACGGTGCGGGAAGGCGTCGGCCAGGATGAGGCCAAGCGGTTTCTCCATCAGAATCGCATCGAGAAGCTTCTGGTTGTCGATGCGCAGTATCGCTGCGTTGGCCTGATCACGGTGAAAGATATTGAAAAGGCGGTCGCCAATCCGAACGCCTGCAAGGACGAGCAGGGTCGGCTTCGTGTTGCAGCGGCGACGACCGTCGGCGACAAAGGCTTTGCGCGCACCGAAGCGCTCATCGCAGCCGGCGTCGACCTTGTTGTGGTCGACACCGCTCATGGCCATTCGAAATATGTGCTCGACGCGGTGACGCGCATCAAACGTCAGTCCAACAAGGTGCAGGTAGTGGCCGGGAACGTAGCGACCAGCGAGGGCGCTAAGGCGCTGATCGACTGCGGAGCTGACGCCATCAAAGTCGGCATCGGTCCGGGTTCGATCTGCACAACGCGGGTCGTTGCCGGCGTCGGCGTGCCACAGTTGACAGCGATCATGGATTGCGTCGACGCGGCAAAAGTATCCAACACGCCTGTGATTGCCGACGGCGGCATCAAGTATTCCGGCGATCTGGCAAAAGCCATTTCGGCAGGCGCCGACTGTGCGATGGTCGGTTCGCTTCTCGCGGGTACGGACGAGACGCCGGGCGAGGTCTTTCTATATCAGGGCCGTTCTTACAAGACCTATCGCGGCATGGGATCCGTGGGCGCGATGTCGCGCGGCTCGGCGGACCGGTATTTCCAGCAGGACATCAAAGATGCACTCAAGCTGGTTCCCGAGGGCGTCGAAGGTCAGGTGCCATATAAGGGTGCGGCCGCAACCGTTCTTCACCAGCTTGCCGGCGGACTGCGCGCCGCCATGGGCTACGTGGGCGCCAAAAATCTTGCAGAGATGCACAAGAAGGCGGAATTCATCCGCATTACCGGGGCAGGTCTGCGCGAGAGCCACGTGCACGATGTGACGATTACCCGCGAGAGCCCGAACTATCCCAGCCGGGTATAGTTATCCCTTTCGCTGCGGGAAGATTGGGCCATGTCCGTTCAATATGTCTTGTTGCCCTTGTTCGTCGAGGTGTTGCTCACCTTCGCCGTGATGTTCGGCATGATGTATTGCCGTACGTCGACGCTGCATCGCGGCGAAACCCGGTTCGAGGAGATCGCGCTGCGCGAGCCGAACTGGCCCGTGCGCGCCAGCCAGTTTGCATATTCGTTTTCCAACCAATTCGAGCTGCCCGTCCTTTTCTATGTGCTGACGATCCTTGAGATCACGACGCACCACGCCGATCTCCTCTTTGTCACTCTCGCTTGGAGTTTTGTTGTCCTGCGCTGGGTGCACGCGCTGGTGCATGTGACCAATAACAATGTCCGCGTCCGAGGTGCTTTTTATGGGACAGGCGCGATTATTCTGGTCATCATGTGGCTGATCTATATCGTGCGCATTCTTCTCGCTTTGCCATGACACCGGCAGCGCGGCTTGCCGCAGCCATCGAAGTCTTTGCATCGATTGAGAGTGAGCGCCGTCCCGCTGCTGACGCTCTCAAGTCTTGGGGTCTTACCCATCGTTACGCGGGCTCGGGCGATCGTGCAGCGATTGCCGGACTTGTGTACGACGCGCTGCGGCGGCGGGCGTCGAGCGCTTTTATCATGCAGGCCGACAGTCCGCGCGCCATTCTTCTGGGCATGCTCAAGCGTGAGCGCGGACTCGATATTGATGCGATCGGCAAGCTCGCTGACGGATCGAAATATGCGCCTGAGAAACTGAGCGACGATGAATGCAAGCGTCTCGAGACGGATGATATCGAAAGCGCTCCATCTTACGTCGCCGGCGACTATCCGCAGTGGCTGGATCCCTATTTCGAACGCACATTCGGCGACGCACGGGCTGAAGAGGGCGCGGCGCTTGCTTCCCGCGCCCCGCTTGATCTGCGCGTCAATACTTTGAAAGCAGAGTTCAGCACCGTTGCAAAGGCGCTGTCGGATCTCGATCCTGAGCCAGTGCGATGGTCACCTTGGGGCCTGCGGGTTCGCCTGTCAGCCGATGCGAAAAGCCCTGCCATTCACGCCGAGCCGGCGTTTATCAAAGGCATGGTCGAGGTCCAGGACGAGGCGTCGCAATTGGCCGCGATGTTTTCAGGCGCCAAGCCTGGCGAACAGGTCATCGACCTTTGTGCCGGTGCCGGCGGCAAAACGCTTGCACTGGCTGCCATGATGCAGAACAAGGGCCAAATTTTTGCAACTGACGACGATAAGCGCCGGCTCGCTCCGATCCATGATCGCCTCAAGCGCTCCGGCGCGCGGAACGTTCAGGTGCGCTCTCCAAAATCCGTTGGCGGTGAAATTGACGATCTGTCGGGGCGCATGGACCTCGTTCTTACCGACGCCCCGTGCACGGGCACCGGAGCCTGGCGGCGCAACCCCGACGCCAAATGGCGAATGAGGCCGGGCGCGCTCGAGCAGCGCCAGAAGGAGCAGGCTGAGGTGCTTGATCGGGCTGTAACCCTGCTCAAGCCGGACGGCCGGATAGCCTACGTTACCTGCTCTGTGCTGGAGGAAGAAAATGGCGCACAGGTGCGGGCATTCCTGGGGCGGAACCCTTCGTTCGCGGTCGAAGCGCCCGGTACGGTGACACAGGCGTTGGGCGAGCGCGCTCTCGTGTTTTCGAAGGCAGCACGCTTGTCAGGAGAGGGTATATTGATGACACCACGACTAACCGGTACCGACGGATTTTTCGTCGCCCTCCTACGGCGAGGCGGCTGACCTGTAACGATCGGTAAGGAATCGCAAACGGAATTCCCCGATTGCGCCCCAATCCGGGCCAATTTTCTCCTCGATATTCGCGTGTCTGTGGAACCGCGAGATTTTTCTTCGGGGTTTTCCATGCCTGTCGCCAGGCGCGATCCGCCATTTCATGGGGACGTGCGCGATATTGCGCCCGTCAACATTGAAGCCAATCCAGGATCGAGGCCGCCGAGGGTGGTGCGCTTCGTGACCGTGATCCAGATGATCGCTTCGCTGCTTGCAGTTCCGGTCGGTATCGGAAGCGCCTACACGTTCTACCGAGCGAATTTTTCTCCCGAGACGACATGCCAGAGCCTACGCAACGGCATCATTGCAATGCTCGACAAAGGCGTCGACGCGTCCACCAGGCGCATCCTCGTGCGTCGAGACGTCGAGAGTTTTGAAAAGACCTGCGCCGCGGTTGATCCCGAGGCGACCGCAGCGTTTAAGGCCTTGCTGGCGGTTGAAAAATCGCCGTCGGTTGCTGCGGCGCCTGCGACCAAAGCCCAGCCGAACGACGCTGCGCCGAAGGAGCAGGTCCACAAAGCCGAACCGCGACCGCAAGCGACACCCAAGCAGGCCGCCACGAATGCGCAGGCCCCTGTCGCGCAAAATGTCCGCCGCGAACCTGCCGTGTCCGACACGCAATGGCTCGATGCCGTTCGTCAGGCATTGGTGACCCACCAGCCGGATGCGCGGCCTGTCGAGAGCTCCAAGTCCCGCCCGATGCCGCCGCCCACTGCGCCTCCCGCCGCCGCAGCGGCATCTGCACCTCCCGCGACTGCGACGCCGGCACCTGCTGTTGCGCCGACTTTACCGCCGCCAGCCGCCATCGCTCCGGTGCCCGCGCAGCGGAATGCGGCGCAGCCCAAGGATCCCGATCACCCGGTTCCACCAGAATTGATCCCATCTTCAGAAACGGTTGCCACCACGGAAACCAAGCCCGATGAGTCCGGTCGCTCGCGGATCGGCAAATGGATATCGGCGATTCCGTTGCTTGGGCCGGTCGTGGATAACGCCCGGCATTAGCTCGGTTGCCAGTCCGCGCTAACATTGGGTTGCCGCGAATCGCGGACACTTGACCTTCAAGCCCAAAGCCCGCAAAAAGCTGCCCCGAACGGCCCTTGCGCGCCCGAGTCGGCCAATTTCGGGGCACATCGACCGTCCATGCACGACAAGGTTCTGATCGTCGATTTCGGTTCCCAAGTGACCCAGCTCATTGCGCGCCGGGTGCGGGAGGAAAAGGTCTATTCCGAAATCGTTCCCTACCAGAAAGCCGAGGCTGCCTTCCGCGAAATGAAGCCGAAGGCGATCATCCTGTCCGGCGGCCCCGCTTCGGTTCTTGACAAGGACGCGCCGCTTGCACCGAAGGCCATATACGACGCCGGAATACCGGTGCTCGGCATTTGTTACGGCGAGCAGGCGATGGCGCACCAGCTCGGTGGCCAGGTGGAGGGTGGGCATCACCGCGAGTTCGGCCGCGCCGAGGTGACCGTTACCGAAGAGTCGCCCCTCTTCGAAGGGGTCTGGCGCAAGGGTGAGAAATATCCGGTGTGGATGAGCCACGGCGACCGGGTGACCAAGCTGCCGCAAGGCTTTCACGTCTTCGGTACATCGCCGAACGCGCCGATCGCGATCATCGGCGACGACAAGCGAAAATTCTACGCCACGCAATTCCATCTTGAGGTGATGCACACGCCGCACGGGGCGGCGATCCTGCGCAACTTTGTGCGCAAGATTGCTGGCCTCAAGGGCGACTGGACCATGCGCGCCTTCAAGGAAGAGGCGATCGAAAAAATCCGCAAGCAGGTCGGTAAGGGGCGCGTGATCTGCGGCCTGTCAGGCGGCGTCGATTCCGCGGTGGCGGCTGTGCTGATCCACGAGGCGATCGGCGATCAACTGAACTGCGTGCTCGTGGACCATGGCCTGCTGCGGCTCGCGGAAGCGCAGAAAGTGATGACGCTTTTTCGCGACAGTTACAACATCCCGCTTGTGCACGTGGACGCTTCCGAAACTTTCCTCAAGGCGCTCGCGGGAGTCGAAGATCCCGAGCAGAAACGCAAGACCATCGGCAAGCTGTTCATTGACGTCTTCGAGCAGGAAGCACGGAAGGCCGGGGGAGCGGAATTTCTCGCGCAAGGCACGCTCTACCCCGACGTGATCGAAAGCGTGTCGTTCACGGGCGGGCCGTCGGTCACCATCAAGTCGCATCACAATGTCGGGGGCTTGCCTCAGCGCATGAACATGAAGCTGGTCGAGCCGTTGCGCGAACTTTTCAAGGACGAGGTGAGGGCGCTTGGGCGGGAACTCGGGCTGCCGGAAGCCTTTGTCGGACGGCATCCATTCCCGGGGCCCGGCCTTGCCATTCGCTGCCCGGGGCCGATCACGCGCGAGAAACTCGACATCCTTCGGCTCGCTGACGAGATCTATATCGAGGAGATTCGCCGTAGCGGACAATACGACAACATCTGGCAGGCTTTTGCGGTACTCTTGCCGGTCAAGACAGTCGGAGTCATGGGGGATGGGCGAACCTACGACTACGTCGTCGGACTGCGCGCGGTGAGCTCGACCGACGGCATGACCGCCGATTTTTATCCCTTCGATATGAATTTTCTGGGTGCCGTCGCGACGCGCATTATCAACGAAGTTAAAGGCGTCAACCGCGTGGTCTACGATGTGACCTCTAAGCCGCCGGGCACGATCGAGTGGGAGTAGACATGTCGGTCACCATCTATGGCATCAAGAACTGTGACGCGATGAAGAGGGCGCGTGCCTGGCTCGACAAGCGTGGCGTCGACTATGCCTTCCATGACTACAAGACTGCGGGCATCGAACGGACGCAGCTCGAGCAATGGGCAAAGAAAGTTGGTTGGGAGACGCTGCTCAATCGGGCAGGGACTACATTCAAAAAATTGCCTGAGAAAGAAAAGGACAGCATTACGGCGACAAAGGCGATCGCCCTAATGCTCAAGCAACCGTCGATGATCAAGCGGCCGGTCCTGGAGGCAGGTGGGGGAGAATTGCTCGTCGGCTTCAAGCCAGAGCAGTACGCGGTAACGTTGGGCTAACGGGCCGAAGGTTGCGCAATTCATCGCGTTCTGGCGGCCCGACCCCTTGATCCTGCCCGCTTTCCCTGCCACATGCGCCCCATGAACAAGCCTATGGTCACGTCCGATTCGATGCCGGCGACTCCGCTTGCGGCAGAGGTCGATCGCCGACGCACATTCGCGATCATTTCGCATCCGGACGCTGGCAAAACGACACTGACAGAAAAGTTGCTGCTCTTCGGCGGCGCCATCAATCTCGCCGGCCAGGTCAAGGCAAAGCGGGATCGCCGATCGACGCGCTCAGACTGGATGGCGATCGAGCGTGAGCGTGGCATTTCTGTTGTTACCTCGGTTATGACGTTCGACTATGACGGGCGGGTGTTCAACCTGCTCGACACGCCGGGCCACGAGGACTTTTCTGAGGACACCTATCGCACGCTCACCGCGGTCGATTCCGCTGTGATGGTGATCGACGCCGCCAAGGGCATCGAGGCGCGCACACGCAAGCTTTTCGAGGTCTGCCGGCTTCGCGATATTCCGATCATCACGTTCATTAACAAGATGGACCGCGAAAGCCGCGATCCATTCGAGTTGCTCGACGAGATCGAAAAGACGCTGGCGCTCGACACTGCGCCGATGACCTGGCCGATCGGCCGCGGCCGCGATTTCGCCGGAACCTACGACCTGTCAACCGGTGAGATGCGTCTTGTCGGCGAGGACGGAAAAACGGTTGAGCGGCAAGCGCTAGACCTGCCGGGACTTGCGGCTAAAAACACGATGCTAGACGCCAAGACGATTGCCGGTGAGCTTGCGCTCGTGAAGGAAGCCTGCCGGACATTCGACTTCAAGTCATTTCACGAGGGCCATTTGACGCCCGTATTTTTTGGCTCGGCATTGAAGAATTTCGGCGTGAAAGATCTGCTGGACTCGCTCGCGTCCTTTGCGCCGACGCCACGTGCGCAGGTCTCCAACGTGAGGACGGTCGATGCGCACGAAAATGCGATGACGGCCTTCGTTTTCAAGATCCAGGCCAACATGGACCCAAACCACCGTGACCGCATCGCGTTCGCACGGCTTTGCTCGGGAAAACTCAGGCGCGGCATGAAAGCGAAACTCACGCGGACGGCAAAGCCGTTGACGCTGTCCACGCCGCAATTTTTCTTTGCGCAGGACCGTGCGCTTGCGGAGGAGGCCTATGCCGGCGATGTGGTCGGCATTCCCAATCACGGCACGCTGCGCATCGGTGACACGCTCACTGAAGGTGAGAACATCTCATTCCTCGGCGTTCCGAATTTCGCGCCGGAAATCCTGCGTCGCGTAAAGCTGGGCGATCCGATGAAGGCCAAGAAACTGAAAGAGGCGCTGCAGCAGATGGCGGAAGAGGGAGTCGTACAGGTGTTCCGCCCGCTTGACGGTGCGCCTGCGTTGGTCGGCGTTGTCGGGCCGCTGCAGCTGGACGTATTGAAGGTGCGGCTGTTGGAGGAATACGGGCTCGACGTCGGCTTCGAGCAGCCTGAGTTTCAACTGGCGCGCTGGATCTCCTCGGACGATAGCAAAAAGCTCGAAGAGTTTGTGCAGGCCAACTACTCAAGTTGTGCGGAAGACCTCGATGGCGACAAGGTATTCATGGCACGCAACCAGTTCATTCTCGACTACACACAGGAACGCGCCCCGGGGATGTCATTTGCCGACATCAAGGATGTGAAAGACCGTACGGCAGCTTAGTTTATTTTCACGTTCGCTGCCTTGATCACTGGCGCCCAGCGGGCAATCTCGCCGGGCTATCCGCGCACGCAAAGCATCCGGCGGGGATCCCACCGGTCCATCAACTGGGCGGCCAGCTTTTCTCGCCAATCCTGCGCAGGCGCTGGAGCAGCGAATAGAAACAAAAGTGCCGAGACGGAATATTGCGGAAGTCGATATATTGAGACCACCGAGCTGCGACCTATTTGGGATCGGCTTGCATTGAGTGCCGCTATCCTCTACTGCGACGACAATCTAACGCGAGTGTAGCATGGGTTTAGGCATTCTCATTGTCGGGCTGGCGGTTTTCCTCGCAACGCACGTGTTCGTCTCGTTTCGTGAAGCTCGTGCCAGCGTCATCGAGCGGGTAGGGTTGTCCCTATACCGCACCCTGTTCGCAATCGTATCACTTGTAGGTCTTGCGTTGATCATTTGGGGCTATGCGCAATATCGCGCGCATGACCTGATTCAGCTTTGGTCTCCTCCCGCTTTCATGCGGCATATCACCATTGGTTTGGT
>Ga0157303_10000098_pt1 | contig 9782 bp, 8 predicted proteins | sample NitcycUS118311C2_FD_108399 | JGI IMG/M metagenome (GOLD analysis project Ga0157303, IMG submission 108399) | Soil microbial communities from Arlington Agricultural Research Station in Wisconsin, USA - Nitrogen cycling UWRJ-S118-311C-2 | ecosystem: Environmental > Terrestrial > Soil > Agricultural... | reverse complement strand
GCTGTTCCTGGGCCTGACGATCATTGTGCCGATTCTCGGCCATGCGACGTGGCACCTCTACCGCCGTGTCGTCGAGCCGCAGGCAGCTCCGCCGCCGACCCAGCAAGAAGGGCATCGAGAGCGCCGCTACGCAGCGGACTTCCGGCCGTGCTCTTCCCGTGGGCGCGGTGACGGCCTGCCACTAGCAGCAATGTCGAAAAGCTTTGCGCCGTCATTCCGGTGGCCTTGGGCGAGCACGCCGACAATTTGAGGCCACCGGCGGCACCGCTATGTCCGCTCTTGGGAGTAAAGCGGACATGCCTCCTGCACTGCATATGTCTGCTTTTGACCCAAAGCGGACATTGCGCAACCTAACCTCAATGTCCGATCGGTCAGCGCAAAAAAAAGCCCAAGAAAACTTGGGCTTCAAGATGCTGAAATTGAACGGGAGCTGCTTACGAGAGCTGGCTAAATGCCTTGGTGGCGCCCGCCTTGATGGGCTCCGCGGTCGCAAGGGTAACTTTTTGAGCCAGTGTTGCGAGCTCCTTGGTTTGCTCGGTCAGCTTTTCGAACTGCTTGCGTGAATGATTGGTCGACAATTCGAAAAACTCTGAGGGCGATTTTACGCCCACCAGTTCTTGGGCAAAGTCAAAAGCCGCTTTGGTGTTGGCCTGAGCGAATTCGATGACTTTCGTATTGTACTCCTGCGCACCTTTAATGGTCCTCGAATAGCTGTCCTTCATCAGAGTCGCGGCGTCAGCCGCGGCGGTGCTCGCGTTCGCGAAGGCTGCTTTGGCCTGCGCGGATCCATTTTCGGCCATTTCACGCAACGCTTGTGTGGCGTCCGCCCTGGAAGAGCCGCTCGGCTTTGTCGTCTTGGTCTGGGAATCCATCATTACACTTGTCCTTAGGGCGTGTTCCGTTACGGATTTCCGGAAGCGACACCCTGGGCGCTGGTCGGATCATCATAGATCGGAGCGCCAAAGAATTTTTCAAACGCCAATACGATCCTGTAAATAACTATGTGGCTATCCCAACGCTGCAGCGCAACACGATTCGGTAGTGCGGTTACAATTCGTGATCGAAAAGACGACCACGCGCGCACGTTTACTGGAATTTTTCAGAAATCCGTCAGGCCGGAACAAAATCCATCTTGTCCGCCTGAGGTGGTTTGGCTTTGAACGTCGCGTGAGTCAGGGACACGGCAGTGCCGTGGCCATCGCTTGCGATATCCACGACGGCGTCAAGCTGCTTTGCCAACGCCTGGATAAGACTTGTACCAAGCCCGCCCTTGCTTTCGCTTGCTTTTACATCCGGCTTGCCGATGCCGTTATCGGAAATCGTCAGCTTCCAGTCGGTTTCCGCGACTTTGTATGAAACCACGATTGCCGCATCCAGCTTCGCAGCGGGGAACGCATGCTTTAGTGCGTTCATCACCAGCTCTGTGACTATAAGTCCAATGCTGACGGCATCGCGCGAAACGGCGCTGCCGGCATCGGCCTCGACCTTAAGCGAGATCGGCCGGCTGTCGCCGATCATCGATTGCGCCAATGTTTCGCAGAGCTTCGAAAGATAGCTGCCGACTTCAATCGGCTCGTTTCGGCGGGCAATATGCAGGTGTTGCTGGACGGCGCCGACTGAAAGAACGCGCTGATGCGCGTCCTCCAGCTGCAGTCGTGCCTCTTCCGATTGGACCGTGCGCGCCTTGATCAGGAGAATGCTGGCTATGATTTGCAGACTATTGGCGACACGGTGCTGCATTTCCTCGAGCAACATGTCCTTTTCCCGCAGGAGTTCCTGCACCTGCTGCTCAATGGCACGCCGGCCGGTAATGTCCTCGAATGCCAAAAGCACGGTGGTGTGGGGCTCGCTCTCATAGAAGACCTCACGCGCATTCAAGAGCATGATGCGCCGACCGATCGCTGGAAACTCTCGATCGACTTCGTATCCCTCAATAGGGGAGCCGCTGGTTGTGATCGTTTCTAAAAGGTGCCGAAGCTCGGGGATGTTCCATTGACCGCCGTCAATCTCGTAAAGCAGACGCCCAATGACGTCGTCAGTCACGAGCCGAAAGGTTTGGAAGAAGGAGCGGCTGGCGGCGATGACACGCAAATTCTGATCGAGAACCACGAGTGGATCGCGGACGGTATCGACGATGGCCTGCGCAAGCGTAAGTCCGTCCCGGATATCGACGAAAGGTATGGCTTTCGCCGGAAGCGAAGTGAGCATATGAACCTTTCGCCCCGCTTTTTGAGCTAAGGGCAAAGCAGCGCTAATTTTCCAAAAAAGGTGGCGCGATCGCCAAAGACGCCTTCATGGGCGTCGATTTGCACGCACTGTGCGCCTTTACTCGCGGATAGTCGAGCGTCTTGTCATCACAATAAGGGGACGCAAAGTGAGCAATATCGAACACTTCAGCCAACGAACTGAATCTTTGAACAAAGGGGGCACGTCGCGCGTTGCATTTGCAGAGCTAAATCAAAATGTATTGGAGAATTTTATGAACAAACTTGTACTCGGGTTGGTTGCCTCCGTTACACTCTTCGCAGCGGCGCCAGCTGGCGCGCAGGTGTTTATAGGCGCGGACTCCGGCGGTGCGGGCGTGCAACTTGGTCCGGTTGGTGTGGGCGTAGGCCCGCGATTTTCGGATGATCGTTACTATCGCAGGGGCTATGACGCCAACGCTTACTACGGTAGCGACTGCCGCCTGATCCGTTCGCGAGTCGTTACGCCCAGCGGTCGTGTGGTGTTCAGGACGCGGCAGGTCTGCGGATAACACGGCTTTGATGCAACGGAAGATGGCCTCGCACAAGCGGGGCCATCACCACTTTGGGGAAAGCCTCAGCCGCTGTTGCTGCGAAAACAAGCACCAAAGGACTGCGAGAATGCGTAAGCGTCACTGACCTGAAAATCCAATTAAGAGTCACAGGCGCGTTACAATTTCGATTGGTCGAGCATATGTAGGGAGAAGTTCTGACGATCGAAGCATGGGCGGCAACGAGCAATGACCGAGTCAAATCCGCATTACATCAACGAACGTCAGTCAGATTTGCGGGCAGTTAAGGAGGGTTGGTATGCGACGGACGACCATGGCAATCTCTTGCTTGGCCCATTTTCCAGTCGTGAGAATTGCCTGGCGAGAATCGGCCAATCAGTGAAAGGGGCAGCGCCCTTTGAGTCATCACCGCGAGCGCCTACACGATCCCAGTAAAAGGTCCATCGCAAGATGGGAGAACGAAGGTGGCGCGACCAAAAACGGTAGCGACAAGCGAGCTAACGATCCCCCCACCTTGCAGCGCTCGGAGATTGACCGCCGGCGCAGGACGCCAAATCAAAGGACACCTACGCCGCGGATATAGCGCCCTTATGGTCGGACGATATCCGCTTTACGCCCGACCACAGACCTTTATTGGAAAGGGCTGCACCTTCCCCGTTCTTGTCATGCTTTGCAAAGCATGACGTAAAGAAATCTGTCGTCTTCATTGTCAGTGTCTCTATCTAACCCCATATCTTAGGGAGAGATTACCAGACAGTCGTTGGAGGCAATCATGACTTCAGTTCTTGCTCTTCAAGGTTTGGCGACCAGAACATTCTATTTCTCCATGACAGCGAGTGTTTTCATTTTTATCTAATGTTGTTGATCGGTAGTCATCCCTAAAGATTTTCTGCGAAAGCGCCGTTTTGCAAACACCCGAAAGGATAAATATTCAGCTTACATGACCAATATTCTAGATAGTGCTCGTGCGAGCGACGAAGGACCAAGGCTGATTGTCCGCAAGGCATCTCATGCCCCGATTTGGTCGGTATGGGCGGTGCTTGAAGGCACGCCATCCGAGGAGATCTTCGAGGGGTCTTCTGAGGAAGATGCGTCAAGCTGGATCAATACCGGCGGACGATCGTGGCTTGAAGAACGCAGGCGAAAACGCAATGCCTAGCGCGCCGATGCGCGAGTTGGGACGAAATGTACGGGCGGAGGCCGATCATGCGGTCCGCTTTCGGGGGTAAAGACGACTTCCCATCATAAGTCGTCGTCGGCTTGTCGTTTTCTCGATCGTCGCCTGCGGGATGTACGCGTCCCTGTACGTTTTCCGCGTCAAAAAAATTATTTTCAACGCATGTGAAAAACGCGTCGGGACACGATCCCGCGACGTGCACTTCGCGTCCACTCACGACTTCCCGTTGAACGCGCCAGCGACCGCCTAATCGAGCCGCTCCTATGTGGGAAACCTGACGATCGCGACGAGCTATCGTATATGTCCGCTTTCGCGGTTGTTATTGGGTGTAAAGCGGACATGGCTTGTTGCAATGCATATGTCTGCTTTTGACCCACAGCGGACATCGCCCACTTCCATCATGTCTGGCGACAAGACCGCAACCGCCAACGCCTGGCGCCCGCGCATCCAAATTTTGGGTAATATGGTAATGGTTGCATTTCAGCCACAGAGCGGCGGGAAGTTGTGCAAACGACTCGATTTTATGCAGCCTTTTCAAATTTCACAGGTTAAAAACGGCGCAATAGGGCGTCCCGACCGCATCTGGCTCTGGAATTAGTAAGGGGATCGGACCATGAGAAAATCGTCATCGATGCTGCTTGCTGCCGTTATTGGTCTGGCTGCAAGTCAAGCATCGGCAGCCGACCTGCCGCGGAAAGCGCCTGCCTACATACCACCGCCGCCGCTGACTTGGACCGGATGTTACGTCGGCGTGAACGTTGGCGCACTGCGGGGTCGCTTCGAACTGGACGGTCCTTTTGGTGGTAGCGCCTCTCGGAATGGCGACTGGGGCTTTGCTGGCGGCGGTCAGATCGGGTGCGATTATCAATTTGCCGGGACCGGCTTTGTGATCGGCTTCCGCAACATGTTCGATGGGACAACCAACCACAGAAGTCGGGACTTCACAGTCACGACCGCGACTGGAACCGCAACTGGAACGGTCGACTTCCATAATCGATGGTTCGATGCCCTGACGGGCCGGGTCGGCTACTCGTGGGCGCCCCCGTGGCTGCTCTACTTTCAGGGCGGCGCGGTCTGGAGTCGTGTCACGGCAGACATAGCTGGCACCGTTCCGGCCCCAGTTGGAGCGCTGGCCCTTCCACCCATAGCTTTCGCCGGCTCCTTTTCCGATACCAAGACCGGCTGGACGGTTGGCCTTGGCAGCGAATATAGATTCGCGCCCAACTGGTCAGTCTTCCTGGAGGGCAATTACTACGACTTCGGCTCGCGCGATCGGGTCGTAGTTACCCCCGCCGCCACCGCCTGCGCGGCTGGCTGTTTATTCAGCGGCAAAACGACTGCGGTTAGTATCCTCGCCGGCGTGAACTACAGATTCACAGGGTTCTAAACCCTCTGACTCAATCAGCGCTACGAAGACCCCGAGCCTCATCAGCTCGGGGTCTTCTCATTTAGTGTTTCGTTAAAGCACACGCGTGTGCTGATGTCCGTTGTTGCCACTTAGCGGACAGCCGCTTCGGTCGATGGAAGGGCCGCATTCGGTGGAAACACGCCGTGATCGAATAGGAACGAATGTCCGCTATTGGCCCTTAGCCGACATTGCTAGTTGCATCGCACATGTCCGCTTTCGGGGGTAAAGCAGACATGACCCTTCGAGGAGTCCGCTAGATCACGGCTCGATCAGGTTAGTCACGCTGTCGTGTTGCGACCGGCGCTGCTGGTCCGACCGCCATCAGCATGGTTGTCACGAGGGCAATGACGGCGGTGGCTAACGGGATCCATTCCATAAGCATCATTTTGTTCTACCCGGCACGACCGTGCCGCCTTGCGACCGGCAGCATCGTAAATCGTGGTGGTGCGTTGGCTGTGGGTGGACGTGCGGCCTGTCACTCGACCGTTCGCATCGTAGATTTTCGTCGCACCCCCACTGTCCGTTGTCAAACGCCCTGAGAGAAGTCGCTTTCGCGGTCGCTATTGGGGGCAAAGCGGATATCGCGTTTTGCGGCGCAAATGTCAGCTTCTGACCCAAAGCGGACATGTGCCCGTCTCGTGTCCACCCCCTTTAGAGCACTACCGCGGGTTGGTACGATGTCCTGTCCTGAGCCCCGGGGGAGGCATGAGACGGCGCGGCAAAGCAGGCGGCAAGACAATAAAAACGCAACGCCGTAAGACGTCGAGGCGGAATGCGGCAGAGGCCGCTCAGCGTCGTAGTTCCCCTGCTACCGCCAAGGAAACAAACGTCGCGCAGGTTATCAGCGAACGCGACGACGCACTGGAGCAACTAACTGCTACCGCCGAGGTGCTCACCGTCATGAGCCGTTCGGCGTTCGAGCTGCAAACAGTATTTGATGCACTTGTAAAATCGGCCACGCGCCTTTGTCACGCCAGTGCATCCGTGATTTGGCGCCCGAAAGATGATGGTAGATATCATCTGGCGGCGAGTTACGGCGTGGAGCCAAGGTTTGAAGAGCACCTAAAAAGCCTTGCCCTCAAGTCCGACGGCCACTCAGTTGTTGGACGCAGCCTGCAGTCCGGCAAGATCACTTACGTTTCCGACCTGACGGCAGATACCGATTACGCTGGTCGCGACGCCAACGACTTCGGTGGCTATCGCGATCTTTTGTGCGTCCCTCTGCTGCGCGACGGTGTTGCCATCGGCGTGCTGATGGTCGCGCATTTGACGTCAAGAAAATTCAGCGAAAGGCAAATTACCCTTGTAAACAGCTTTGCCAAACAAGCCGTCATCGCCATTGAGAACACACGGCTATTAAACGAGCTGCGCCAGCGCACCGACGACCTCACTGAGTCGTTGGAGCAGCAGACGGCCACTTCAGAGGTGCTTCGTGTCATTTCCAGCTCGCCAACGAATGTTCAACCCGTGTTCGATGCAATAGCTGAAAGTGCGGTAAGACTGTGTGATGGTCAGTTTTCTTTCGTGATGCGATTTGATGGCAAGCTAGTGGATTTTGCCAGCTATTGTGGTCTCACCGCTGAAGGACTGAAGGCCTTCCGGAGCATTCTTCCAATGCCAGCCAGCGAGGACACAGCGGCAGGCCGCGCCATAGTGCGTCGCGCGGTTGTGGAGATATCAGATGTGGGGGCCGATCCCTCTTACGGCGCGCGAGGTCGAGGTCTTGCCAAAGCGGTGGCTTATCGAAGTATTGCGGCTGTACCGTTACTGCACGAAGGCAATCCAATCGGGGCGATCGCTGTTGCTCGTGCTAATGCCGGACCTTTTCCGAAACGCCAGATTGTCCTGCTACAGGCTTTCGCCGATCAAGCCGTGATCGCAATTGAAAACGTACGACTATTTGACGAAGTACAGGCGCGCACGCTCGAACTCGCGAAATCTCTCGAGGACCTGCGGACTACGCAGGACCGCCTGGTGCAGACGCAGAAGCTCGCTTTGCTCGGTCAACTCACCGCCGGTATCGCCCACGAGATCAAGAACCCGCTCAATTTCGTCAATAATTTCTCAGGGATCTCTGCCGAACTGGTCGATGAATTACAGGATACTCTGAACGGCATGCCGCTCGACGATAAGGCTCGAACTCAAATCAACGAATTGACCAATATGCTGAAGGCCAATTTCGACAAGGTTGTGCATCATGGCAAACGCGCGGACGCCATCGTCAAGAACATGCTGCAGCACTCGCGCGAAGGTTCTGGCGAGCATCGGGTGATTGATATTAATGCGCTGGTTGAGGAAAGCCTCAATCTCGCTTGGCACGGAGCGCGAGCTGAGACGCAGGGATTTGAGATCAAGCTCAAGCAGTCCTTTGATTCATCTGCCGGTAGGGCAGACGTTTTCCCGCAGGACATTCGGCGGGCCCTCTTGAATATGATTTCAAACGGCTTCTACGCGGCGATCAAACGCGGAGCGGAGCTAAACGGCGGCGATTACGAGCCAACCCTCGCGGCCTCGACCAAAGACCTTGGCGATCGTGTGGAAATCAGAATCCGCGACAACGGCACCGGTATGACGCCCGACGTGAAAGAAAAGATGTTCAATCCCTTCTTTACAACCAAACCGACAGGAGAAGGCACTGGCCTTGGCCTCTCGATCAGTCACGACATCATTGTCAAACAGCACGGTGGCTCAATCGAAGTCGAGACACAGCCGGACGAGTTCACCGAGATCAGGATTGTCCTGCCGCGCGCTGCTGTATTCGTCTGAGGTTGCCCTGATACTGATGTCCGCTATTGGCCCGTAGCGGACATTGCTCGTTGCACCGCACATGTCCGCTTTCGGGGGTAAAGCGGACATTGCTTCTTGCATTGCAAATGTCTGCCAATGACCCGAAGCGGACATCCAGTGGACGGCGCCACCCCTGGATAGACACCAAGCTCAGGGGTCGATCATTCGTTCCCGGCGCCCAAGAAGGAAAAAGTGGTTTGAACAGTCATCGTCCTTTCGGAGGGATAGCCTGTTTCATCACAACTCTCATTGAAAAGGGGCCACCATCGGGGGACGACGGCAGCCCCCCACCAAATGAACGCTGCCAGCATTGGGGACACGGGGACGGGGCGCTGACAGCGCTGACTGAACAGGCAACTCGGCTCTGAGAGTTACGTTCCAATCCAAGCCAGATGCGCGCGCCGGGCGCGCGGCCCGGCCCGGGGACGCGAACGCTGTCAATATTGTCGACTAAGGCTCAAATAGAGTGCGATTACTCCAACAACAGCGAGAGCTGCGGTGATAGCAATCCAAACACTTACAGCCCTTTGCTCGGAAAGCGAATTGCCCTTAGGTGCACGCATCCATGGCCCCGGCGCTGCACTACCAACGTCTGCCCCAACTTCCTCCCCAACCCCATCGCGATCCGCCTCCGCCGCGCACAAGCCTGATTGCCAACAACAATAACAGCGCACCGATTGTCGCGTTAGTGATCGCCGACAAAATGCCGACGCCAAGGTGGATGCCGAGCTGCGGAAGCAGCCAACTGCCGATAAAGGCGCCGATAATACCGATAACGATGTCACCGATAATCCCAAAACCAGTGCCTTGCACAATCTGCCCGGCCAGCCATCCAGCCAAGAGGCCCACCAGCAATATGATCAGCAAACTCTCGGTGGACAGGTGCATCGTCGTATCCTCCAAATAAGTGGCCAACCTTTACACGAATGCAGCTTGACCGACGTACAATCAAAAACGGTCAAGCCTGTAAGCACTCGAAGGAAGTGGCGGCCACTTCTCAAACCTATGCCTGTGCCAATGGAAAGACTGTGCAGAATTGCTCACATCAGCAGGGACATTTCGACCGCGATGTTTTGGCATTCGAGGCCGAAAGCCGCGCCTGAGAGTCCGTTGATTTTATAACGAGCATTTAGTTTTTGAACCTTTGGGCGATAGGCGCGTTGGTCATAGATTCAGCCACTCAACTAAATCTGAGGCGACGCGGATTGCGGACGCAATTCGATCATGCGCCACCCGGCGCGTGGTCGATACGAAAAACTAACACCAACTAAATATTTGCGGACTGTCCAAAGGAGACATCCATGAAAAACCTGCGACTATTATCCACCACGGCGGCGGTATTGCTGCTTGGTGCTGGCGCCGTTTCGGCGCAAGGCATGAAGAACGACGAGGCGCCCGCCCGCGCTCCGGCGGCACAGCAAAACGCCCCGGCGGAGAAGGTGGCGCCCGCCTTGAAATCCGGTCAAAGCAAAGCGCCCGAAACGACCGGGCAAGCAACGGAGCCCGAATCCGACAAGAAACAGCTGAAAAGCCAAAAGATGGATAAAGGCGCTCCTGCGGCCCCCGCGGCCAAGGGTTCATCCGATACCGATGGCAATGCGAACGTGAGGTCGAAGAACAAATCCGAAAGTGATGCTGGCGCGGCCTCGTCGCCG
>Ga0157303_10000097_pt1 | contig 9789 bp, 9 predicted proteins | sample NitcycUS118311C2_FD_108399 | JGI IMG/M metagenome (GOLD analysis project Ga0157303, IMG submission 108399) | Soil microbial communities from Arlington Agricultural Research Station in Wisconsin, USA - Nitrogen cycling UWRJ-S118-311C-2 | ecosystem: Environmental > Terrestrial > Soil > Agricultural... | reverse complement strand
TGCGGACCACCGAGAACTCGTGGCGGTAGCCGCGCTTGCGGCGCGAATTCTTGCGGCGGCGCTTCTTGAAAGCGATCACCTTGTCGCCACGCGTGTGCTGGAGCACTTCGCCGGCAACTGTGGCGCCCGCGACAGTTGGCGTGCCGAGCTGGGGCGCATCGCCGCCCACGACGAGGACCTCGCCAAACTCGACGATCTCGCCGGGCTGGCCATTGACCCTGTCGACCCGGATGATGTCTTCGGCGGCAACCCGGTACTGTTTTCCGCCGGTCTTGATGACTGCGAACATCTTTCGTCCTCGTGTTCGATCCCGGTGCTCGGACCCGTTCCGGACCGGCTTCTTTCAGTCGGTTTGTTGTTTGTTTTTAAGGGCTTATTGAGCCCTCGAAAAAGCACGCGGACCCAAAGGCCCGCGCGCGCCATGCTTATGGCGGGGAAAAGCGTGTCCTGTCAAGAAAGCGCGCTTCGCCGGGAAACAGCGTTAATCCTGCGGCCGCCCCGCGCCGCTTGCCCTAGGTTTCGCTCTTGGCCGGCGCGTTGGTGTCGGACCAGGCGCCCGCATCGCCTTCTGCGCCCGATTGCACAAGGCGGTATCCGACACCCAGCTCGGTGACCAGAATCTTCGGGGTGTCCGGATGCGGCTCGATCTTCTGGCGCAGCTTGCGAACGAAGATGCGTAGATAATGAGTGTCGTGAACGTGGATCGATCCCCAAACTTCCTTGAGCAGATGCTGGTGGGTAACGACGTTGCCTGCATGCTGCGCAAGCACCTGGAGCAGGCGATATTCCTTCGGCGTCAGGGTTAACCGCTTGTCGTTCAGCAGGACCGCGCGGGCGGCAAGATCGATCGTGAGCGGCCCGGCCTTGACGGTGGGCTCGCCGGAAACCGCGCGCATTTGTCTCCTGAGCGCCACGCGCACGCGTGCCAGCAGCTCCGCCATGCCGAACGGCTTGACCACGTAATCGTCAGCGCCGAGTTCGAGCAGGTGCACTTTTTGTGCTTCGGTCGAGCGAACCGACAACACGATAATCGGCACGCTCGACCACGAGCGGATCCGCTCGACCACCTCGGCGCCGTCCATGTCCGGCAGGCCGAGATCGACGATCACGAGGTCAATTGGCCGCAGCGTCGCCGTGCGAATCGCTTCGGCGCCGGTACCCGCCTCATGGACGACGAATCCGTTGAGCTCGAATCCCGTTCGCAGGAACCGGCGAATTTGGATCTCGTCGTCGACAACGAGGACGATGGGGGCAGGCTCACTCATCGGCGCCACTTTCAAATTGGGGCAGGGCGGCTTGCGACACCGGCAGTTCAATCGAAACGGTAGTGCCCAGTCCGGGACCCTCGCTGGTGGCGCTGACCTTGCCGTCATTGGCGCCGATGAAGGCGCTGGCGATCCAGAGGCCAAGACCGGAGCCGCTCGTGGTCGCGGCATGCCGCTCGCCGCGCGCGAAGCGGTCCCAGATTTTTGCCGTTTCGGTGATCGTCAATCCGGCGCCCTTGTCGGCGACGTCGATATTCAGCCGGCCATCCTGCGTTCGCGCCGCAACTTTTATTTGCGATCCGGATTCTGAATATTTCACGGCGTTGTCGAAAATCTGCACCAGCGCCTGCTGGATCAAAACCGGATCGACGTGAATCAGCGGCAGGTCCGGTGGTACATCGATCACGACGCGGCGGTCCGCAAGGCGATGGCGGCACCGATCCACGGCGGAATTGATGATGTCACCAGGATCCGCCCACTCGACGTGCGGCTTGATGCCATCACTGCTGATGCGCGTGGCATCCAGCAGATTCTGGATGTCGTTGTTGAGGCGCTCCGCTTCGTCACGCACGTCGTGCACGAGCGCGGTCAATTTCTTCTCCTGGCGCAGCGCAGGTGCTGTACTCAACACGGTAGCGGCGCCGAGAATGGAGGCGAGCGGCGTGCGCAGCTCGTGGCTGACCGATCCGATCAAAGCCTCGCGCAGCTGGTCGGTCTGCGAGCGCATGCGCGCTTCGCTGATGGCGTGGGCGACGCCGAGACGTTCCAGCGTCGCGGTCGCGTCGGCCAGCACCGCATCGACACGGATACGCAATTCATCCGAGCGCTCGTTCGATTCGCGGCCGAGATTGATCGCGATCACTCCGAATTCGAGGCTCTTCGGCGATACTGCCCGGACGAGCCAGATTTCTCCGCTTTCGGTCGTGACAATCGTGCCGCCGACGGTGTCATGGCGCCCCGCAGCGACTTCGACAACTTCGGCGAGAACACGCTGCGGCACGGTCGTGCCGGCGCGCCGGCCGCTGCTGTCGGATGCCTCGCGGGCGCCGGAAAACAGGACCACGTTGCGTTGCATGATGCTGGCGAGGTGGTCCTCGATGGCAGCATGGATATCCGACACATCGAAAGCGACGGCGAGTCGGCGGGAAAACGCATAAAGATCGCGGAGGTCGATTTCCCGCTGCCGCGCCATCTCCAGTTGCCGTTTGAGGCGGGTGGCGAGCTGGCTCACCGCCACTGCAACGAATACGAAAAGGACGAGGTCTATGACTTCTTGCGGCTCCTTGACGCGGAAGCTGTAGGCCGGCGGGTAGAAGAAATACGCCGATGCAAGGAGTCCGCAAACGGCGGCGACAAGGGCCGGCACGATCCCCCAGCGCGTGGCTGCGATCACGACGGGGATCAGGTAAACGATGGAACCGTGCGCAAGTCCGCTTTCCCAGACGACTATAAAGAGTATGGCAGTCAGCGCGGCGACGAGGCCGAGCGTGAAAAATATGCCGGGTAACTGTTTGCGGATGGGGCCGAGGAGCGTTGCGTTATCCATTGCCGTGCTGATGGTGCTGTCCGTAAATCGCAATATACGCCGTGCGGCCCTTGTCTGTCTTGGCGTGCTTGGTTAGATAGCGCCCGTCCATTCCGGGCCTTTTAGAGGCCGGTTTTGGGCTCCGGAGAGGTGGCTGAGTGGTTGAAAGCACCGCACTCGAAATGCGGCATACTCGCAAGGGTATCGGGGGTTCGAATCCCTCCCTCTCCGCCAGTTACTACTGATCTGACTAAGTTTTTTCTACATTTTCAATGCGTACCCATGCTCATACCCGTGCAAGAGGCCCGCATTGCTAAAGCCGTGGCCGCTGGTTTTGGGGGGAACGCATGGCCAAGAAAAAACGTACGGCGAAACGCTCAGTAAAAGCGCGGGAGCGTCGCCGCTCAATGAAACGCAAGTCGAAAGGTGAAGCCAGAGGCGTCAGTGCCGCCTTGGGCGTTGGAGCAGCAACGACAGCGGCGACAGGCAACGCGGCCGGCACAAGCACTGCCACTGGCGTTGGCGCGTTTGACCTCACGCCTCAACACATCGCCAAAGCTCAGCGAGATCTCGGTGCAGCCGTGCAGTCAACGTTTGGCGGGGCCGAGCCACCCTTTCCATTGCGTATTCAGGGCGACAGAAGTTTGCGAGCCGAGACCACCATCATCCCCGCACCTGTACCGATTACGTCAACCGTTTATCCTGATAGCCCGCAGGGACCGATAATTGTTCAGAACTACGTGACGATAAATATTCAGTCGGTTGAGTTCAGCGGTTTCGACAAGAACCTAGAGGGGCTAATCGGTGAACTCCATCGGTCCAACGAGATTTCTGGTGAAGTAAGGGACCAATTAGTTTCCGAACTATGGGCGGGTAGAGCAATTATAGGCGCACCAAAGCCTCAACGCGATTTGATCGATTTGTTGCTAGTAAGGCCACTCAAATGGCTTATCGAAAAATCGGGTTCAGCCATGGTCAGCAAATTAGCGAGCGATGCACTGGGATGGCTCATAAAGATGCTTCATTGAGATAGCGATTATTGCAAAGCGTATGGGAGCACGGAAGAAAGCTGGAAATATCAGCTTTCCAATGGTTTCCAAGTCTATTGGGAAGAAAGAAAAAGAGCGAGGCCGCTCCCGCTTCGGCTAATCCAGACGTTTTTCGGAAATTAAGACCGCCACCGTATTTTAAGAACAACGGGACCATCGCAGAATTGGCTGAAAATCAAAAACCTCAAAGCGGCGGCAGCAACCCGCGCGCAGGATGGAAGTTTTTAGTGGAACCCCTACGTTGGTCGAATGGTTACCTCTGTGAAGTGGAGGTTTCCAATGTCATTCAAGTCAGTTTTCTTTGGGCTCGCCGTGCTCGTGAGCGCCTGCTCGGTCTCAATGGCGCAAAGTATGCCGAATTACGGTCCTAACCCGCCCCCAAATACCGACAGCTTTGGCCAAGTGCCAAGCGGTGCAAAACCGCCAGGTGTGTCGCGCAACGGGCACCGCGCTTACGCGTATGTCCCGAACCAGCATCGTCATCACTACCGGCATTGGCATCACCGTCACTGGTATCGGTGAAAGCGCACATTTCGGGTCGGGCCGCTACACGCGTTAGTGACGGAACGTTCTGACCTCTCACAACTCACTATGTGCCGGCCGCCACAGGCTGGTCGCACGGCCCGGGTCCTTTGTCACAACCATTGGCGCGGTCCTCGGTCAGTCGGCGCCCGGTACAAATTAAGAAAAGTGGTCTGTATGGAACAGTCACCGCCATTTCGGCGGGTTAACCTTTTCGCTGTTGGCCATTGGCACCCCCCCCGCCCCCCCAGCTGGTGGCCAGCAATGGGCTGCTGTAGCGTATCATACGGCAGCCTTTTTTCTTTTAAGCCTCAATCGGACCAGGGCACGGCATCACACCGCAGCGCGGACGTGGCGTCACGATGCGATGGCAGCATTAGCGGACAATCCGCAGTGCAATCACGATGTCCGCTTTATCCCTAAAAGCGGACATGTCGGTGCACCTGCCCATGTCCGTTAAGTGCCAATAGCGGACATCGCGCCTGCGGCCCGCTCAAAAGTAAAGGAGGCCACCCACTGAGGCGGCCTCACATTTTGAAGGTGGTCATCGTCAATCTTTGACAGCTTCCTTGACCGCGTCCTTGAAGCCGCCGACCGCATTCTGAATCTTGCCAGCGACCTGCTGCGTCTTGCCTTCGGTTTCGAGCTTGGCGTCGCCGGTCACTTTGCCCGCGACTTCCTTAACCTTGCCTTTGGCCTGCTCGACGGAGCCTTGGATTCGATCTTTGTCCATGTTTTTCTCTCCTTGCTTGGTTCAATCTTTTCCCGGTGGCGGTGGTCATTCTGGTTGCTTAGCTATCGGGTGTTTTTGAAGCCACGCTTCCGACTTCTTGGCAATCCACTCCCGCGCCTCAGAATCAGACCCAAAATCGTCAACATGCTGAGTGACACCATCTGGCCACTCGGCATCCACATGCCAGCCGCTTCCATCCAGGAAGGGCTTTGGTTTGAACGTTGGTCTGGAATGTTTTTCGGCCATGTTGTCATTGAAGCGCGCGTAGCGAGTTAAACGAAATGATTTGGATCAAACTTAGCAAAGGTATTCGTCAGCGCGGTCAGTATGTCCGCTTTGTGTCATAGCGGATTCATGAATCGAGCTTGCTAAGAGGGTCGTCTCTGTTTTCTTCGTCAGCCAGCAACCGCACGATTGTTTGGCGCTGCGGTTCGTGCGTCTTTTCCGACAGCATCTTCCGATAGCGCTCGAGATTTTGTTGGTGAATGAACTTTTCCATTGGCATCACCCATGAACGGGCACAAGCAGAAGCAGCGGCATGGCACAGCACAGCCAAGAAAAAGTAAGAGAGCTCAGCTGAGTGGGGGCCCAGCTGGGCTCTCTATGATCACGCTGTGCACGCGATCAATGCATAGACCGGAATCGGGGGGTTACGGTCCACGCTAACACTCGGCACCGACATATCATCGATGCTAAATCCCATCCCAATTTTTCCTAGTGCCGTGCACATGTGTTTTCTCCGTCAGGAAACGATCAGTTGACCGATAGCGCGAGCTCGCCGCCAATGCGGTTGAAGCGTGCTTTCTGTTCGCCGCTCAGCGACTCATAAAAGTCGTTGAGTGCGGGTTTCACCGTATTAGCTGCATCGACCATGGCCTGCAGTCGCTTCTCCATCGCCTCCAGTCGGCCGGGCGGAGTGATCGGCGTGTCCTCGGGGCACGCCGCTTGCATAATTGAAACCGCCTTGGCGGTGGCATCCTCAAGCTGCTTCAGGCCGTCTTCCTGCGCATCAGTCGGCTTAACCACGTCTTCAATCCGTTCGATAGGCAGATTGGTGAGTCCGGCTTTCGGCTCGCTGCAGCTCTTGCCATCCTGTACCGACGCTTGGCTGGCCTCGGCACTGTCCTTGGGCTGCTTAGGCCCAATTGCGTTGAAACGTTCCTTCTGCTCATCATTCAGTGAGTCATAGAAAGCCACCATTGCCGGGCGGACGGTCTGTACCGCTTCGAGCGTGGCGCCAAGCCGCAACGTCATCGCCTGCAGGCGGCCGGGTGGCGTCCGCGCGAAAGCGTTCTCCGCCGGGCACGAGGCCTTGAATACGGCGGCGGCTTTTTGGCCGGAGCTTCGCACCTGATCGAGCAACTGCTTCTGGTCGGGGTTCAGGCCAACCTTGCTGTTGATTTCCGCTAACGGCCAAGCCGTGATGCCGGTGCCGGGTTGCGTGCACAGTTCCTGCACGGCGGCATTGCTCGCGCGTGCCGCGGGCGTAGCGACACTACTCGCGCGTACCGCAGACGTGCTTGGCAGTGCCGACGCATAGCCATAGTCAGGCGGCGGACCAGCCTCGCCCCAGAACACGCCGTCGAAGAAACCGTCATAGGCATAGGCCCAGTAACCGTCGTCATAGCCAGAGGGCCAGAATGCGTAGTCGAAAACGTCCGAATAGGCATATGGCCAGAACACGGGCCCGTACCAAGGCACGAAGGCAGCGCGCAAGCCGCGGCTCCAAGCCCGGCGGGGAGCGACCGCAGCCATGCTCACGCGTTGCGCGCGCCCGGAATATTGGGCCGCGAAGCGGCCTTGCTGCGCCGCTTGCGGTGTTACACGCGCGACGCCGTTGCGGCGCGTGCTGCGCTGCACTTGAGCATTGGGCTGAATCAAGCCTTTCGGCTGCGCCTGGATGTTAGGTTGTAGCCGCTGTTGCGCGCGCTGCTGGCGCTGCTGATTGATTTCCTGCTGTTTCTGAGCGCGCTGCGCAGCCGGAAGGGCTCGCAGCTGACGAGTTTCTTGCGCGCGTAGTGTGCGCTCCTGGCGTTGCTGGTTGCGCAGCTGCGCGCGCGTTGATGTTGCGGCCGCAGCGGACGGCACAGCGTTGCGGGACGCCGGCGTCGCTGTCCGGGCCGGTGTATTAACGGTGCGTGGTGTGGCCTGACGCGTTGGAGCTGTTGCTCGTTGCGGGGTGCGTTGCGGCGCGGCTGCCCTTTGCGGAGCCTGATGTTGCAGCGTGCGCGGCGCGGCCTGGCGCGTTGGCGCTGCGGCTCTTTGCGGGGCGCGCTGCGGCGCGGCTGCCCTTTGCGGAGCCTGATGTTGCAGCGTGCGTGGCGTGGCCTGACGCGTGGGAGCTGTGGCTTGTTGCGGGGAGCGTTGCGGCGCGGCTGCCCTTTGCGGAGCCTGATGTTGCGGCGCGACGTGCGCTGCAGGGGCCGGACGTGCCGCTGGCCCACGCGCGGCGGGCGCTGCTTTTGCCGGCGCTTGCTGCTTCTGTTCCTGCGCATTGGCATTCAATGGCAGTATCGCTGCAGCCAAAATCAGAATTGCTGTCAATTGTAAAAGTGTTTTCATGATGGGAGCATTCTCCATCCTCTCGATCAAAAAGAATCTTTTTCGGCCTAGGGCAAAGTGCAAAAAGAAAGCCCGGCGGGACGAGCCGAGCTCTGGTTGGTTTACCAGTAGCGACCGCGAGCCCAGTAGCCTCCGCCGCCGAACAGCAGCAAGAGCACAATGATAATCAAGAGCATGTCCATTGGATTCCTCCGTTTAGAACAAGGCGCGGCGGAATCGCATCACGATAGCGTCCGCAATTTGGTGCGCGTCGCTTCAGGTTCAATTGCTTGCTGAGTTGATAACCAACGCGCCAAGTGGCAAAAAGTTCAAAATCAAGTTTTGAAATCAATAGACCAAAGACGCCCGTGCAGCCGTCCAATTCTATTTTCGGTAAGTCATTGGCAAACAGCACAAGTCCGAGCGATGTCCGCTGTTACAGCGTTCTCACCCACCCAAATAGTGGTCAATATTATACAGACGCACACAAGGCGTGAGCCTAGCCTAATCAGCTGGACCCTTCACGGCTTCCCCACATCCGCGGGGTTGGCCTTCATTCTCGTCATCTTCTTGCTTGGCGGATTCAGCAGCCGGTTCGGCGGCTACGGCTACGGCTTCGGTCATGGTCGCATTGGCGTCATCTTGATCGTCCTCGTCGTACTACTTCTCATGGGCAAACTTTGAACTGACAAAAAGTTTGGTTTTTGACACAGTCCTGCTTCGGACATGGCACCTACCGACCAGAAGACCGAGATCGTGTCGCCGGAAGAGGTCCCCGAGGACTTGCCTCTGCCGTCTGATCCAAAGGTCATTTTCCTTGGCGGTCTATTCGTCCTTGCGCTGCTGGCGGCAGCGTACACGGCGCGCGAAATTATATTGCCTTTTGTATTTGCTATCGTTCTCAAGCTCCTCCTCCAGCCAGCCTTCCGCATATTGGAGCGATTGCACGTACCGCGGATAGTCGCCGCGCTGCTACTAATTCTTGCGCTATTCGGAACGGTCGTCGGCTTAGGGACGGCGATTTCTAGCCCCGCCCGCACGTGGGCAGCCAAGCTTCCAGAGGGCATTCCTCGGCTTCAGGAGCGGCTGAGTTTCATGCGAGAGCCCGTCGATACACTGCAACGGTTTTTGCGACAGGTAGAAGATTTTGGAGAAACGGGACCGTCACCAACTGTCGCAACGCCGGCGCAAGGCCCAACTCTTCTGTCGAAGCTATTCACCGGGACCCGAAACTTTGCCAGCGGGTTCTTCACCACCGTGCTGTTTCTTTTTTTCCTTCTCGTATCTGGCGATATTTTCCTGCATCGCCTCGTCGAGATATTGCCGAGTTTTAAGAGCAAGCGTCAGGTCGTCGAGATCTCCCAGCAAATTGAAAGCGACGTCTCTGCATATCTGGTCACGATAACGATTATGAACGCGGCGGTAGGTATCGCTACGGGCTTGGCGATGTGGTTCACGGGAGTGGGCGACCCGATACTCTGGGGGACGGTGGCCTTTTTGCTGAACTATGTGCCGATCCTCGGCACTGCTTTGGGCGTTTTGATCTTTTTGTTCGCTGGCCTGTTGACCCACGATACCCTCTGGCAAGCGCTACTTCCGGCGGGGCTTTATTTTGGATTTCATTTGATTGAAGGCGAGACCGTAACGCCGTTGCTTCTAGCCAGACGGTTCACCCTAAATCCCGTCCTCGTCATCATCTCGCTCGTGTTCTGGTTCTGGATGTGGGGTATTCCAGGCGTGATCCTATCTATGCCTATGTTGGCGATTACTAAAATCATTTGCGACCGTCTTCAGCCGCTGGCTGCATTTGGCCACTTCCTTGAGGGTTGAATCGCAGTTGCTTCCAATGGCGTGGCCCTTTTTGTCGGCGGGAGCGCCCCTCCCTCGGGCCTAGAATCGACGTCCGAGCACCCAGCCGATGAGTACGGCCACCGCGATTGTGCCGGCGATCTGCTGGCGTGAACCGTTTTGCACGATGTCGGCTGCCCCCTTCACCGCCTCATCGACGGACCGCGAGATGGCCGCGGTCGATGCCTTCATCGGATCGGCCGCCGCCCGCAACGCATCTTCGGCGTGGGCACGCGGCTTGCGCGGTCCGCGCAGAAAGGCGATGGCGAAGAGGACAGCGGCTAGCAATGCCGACGTTCCGCCGAG
>Ga0157303_10000089_pt1 | contig 10090 bp, 28 predicted proteins | sample NitcycUS118311C2_FD_108399 | JGI IMG/M metagenome (GOLD analysis project Ga0157303, IMG submission 108399) | Soil microbial communities from Arlington Agricultural Research Station in Wisconsin, USA - Nitrogen cycling UWRJ-S118-311C-2 | ecosystem: Environmental > Terrestrial > Soil >... | reverse complement strand
GGCGTTCTGATCGAGGCTGCGCGTGGGCTCGCTCACTGAGACGGCATAGCCCTCTGGCGCCTCCTTGACAGCCTGTACGGCGCGCTGGCGGGCTACGTCGTGGGCCAAGATGAAGGTTTGTTTAGCCATGCCAGCCCAATACTTCATTGATGTAGTTGTTGACGGCCTCAAGCCGGCGTGACATGGAGTCCATCAGCCAATACTCATAGGCCGACCACGGGGTAAAGGCAACACTGATGCAGTGCTCTCCGGCGCAGTACCAGAGCCCTCCTAGGCGCTTGATGTGGGGCTTCATTGGCGCTCCTTAAACTCGTACTGCTCCGTCATCGGCCAATGGTCATAAACGCCATCGTCAAATCCGACATGCCAGCACAGCCGCTCCTCAGTACCTTCTGATGGCACTACGCTCACAATCCCGCAAACGCTCGCCCACTCGCCAGAGCGAAACTGATATGGATGTGTGCCGCGTATTTGCAATCCAAGCATGAGAATTCTTCTTACATTCATCATTCCTGCCTCGCTTTCAGTTCCTTGGCCTTGGCCGTGTAGGTGGCCTTGATGGCTATCAACTCTTCTCGGGTCCATCTGTGGACTTCATTGTTGGATTCGAGCGCCTCGACGCGAACCAATCCAATTCGTCCAATGAGCCCAATGCGGTAGTCCACGGCACGCCCGGCACCATAGCGGTTGCAATACTTCCGCTGACCATGGGCGTTATCCACGTTGAACCGTAAATGCGACGCGCTGCCAACGCTGCGGTAATGTCCACAGTCGAATAGGCCCCCAACCTCCCCGTCACCAAGTGGTTTACCGCAGCAGATACAGGGCTTTTGCGCATCGCGGGCTCGGATATATGCATTGAAAGCATGCTGGGCCTCTTTGATTAAATCTGGGATGGTCTTCTGCTTCTCGCGCTTGACCTTGTCGGCGCGCATCTCCCTGACCGCCTCCCGCTTTTCATCCTTTGCCCGCACCGACCTGGCAAAAGTCAGGGCACATAGAACCCCGCATACCTTCTGCCCCATTCGGCTTGGCGTGAACATGCTCGGGCAGACCTTGCACTTCTTGGGCTTGGTGGCTTTTGGGCGGATCACTGGACCACCTCGTAAACAGAACGCTTGATGCATTTGCCATTCGGGGCGCCAGTGCCACGGCTTGCAATCCTGGCTTGGCCGTTCTCACGTAACTTTCCGAGAGCCCAGACACAGGCCTTACGCTTCCAGCCGGTGATTTCCATGAACTCGCCAAGGTCTAACGGCCCGTGGCGCAGCAGCTGGTAGGCGGCGTGCGTCCTGGTCATGCGGTAGCTCCTTGCTTGATTTGGGCGATGCGCGCCAGTGTTTCAGCCGATGGCGCTGCGGCCAGCTTTGCGTCGTTCTCGCGCTTGACCAGCTCGGGGTCGCGCTCTTGTCGGCCGGGGACGGTCTGCTTTGCGATGTCTGGCTTTTGGCGCAGGCCCTTGAGGTGTTGGCAGGTGGCGATCAGGTACTGGGCCGCATCCGCTGGGCGCTTCACCACGCAGGACCGGACGGCGTCGATGACAACTTCGTCGGTGTAGTCTTTGCAGAGCTTCCCGACGAATGAACCGCATTGGACTTTCGGCATCCCCTGTTCGGCAAGAAGCGATTTCCCCGATTTCCAGAGTTCCTGTTTCGTCAGGACGGCATCGCCGTCTGTTCCGTTAGGAACAGAATCTTCCGAAGGAAGAGGTAATGGTGATGGTGTAGGGCATTCCTTAGGCTTGTCATCTGGCAATGCTTGGAGAATGCTTGGAGCATCGCTTGGAGTACTTTTATCTTTGTCCTTCCAGCGTGCATCAGCACCCTTTTGGGCTTTCAGTTTGGCTGCTGCTGAGCGCTTGTCGGCCTCGGCCATCTCCTGCTCTACCCTCTTGTGCCACCAGACGCCATCGGCTACCTTGAAGAACTCAGCCAGCACGGGACGCATGCGCTTCCACTCTGCCCGCTCGGTCTTGGTGATGCTGCGCAGCTCGCCGTCGTCGTCTTTCAACGGGGAGCGCTCGCGCCAATAGGCCATAAGCAAAAGGAAATACGCTCCGTGCTGCACCGTGGTTAGCTTCATGGTGTCAGCAAGGTATGCACCTATCCAGAGGGGCATCCAAACGTCTGTCTTGGGATCTGTCACCGGACAAGCCCCCAGACCCGGCCACCAGCCGTGCCGTGCCCCTTGTCCCTGAGGCAGAAACCCACGGTTCGGATCTTGTTCTTCCGCGCCAGGCCCGAGAACACAGCACCGAAAGCGCGGGCGTCAGCACACCGGGCGCCGCGGGCTATGGCAATGTCAACCAAGACCTCTCCGCTGGCCTGTCCAACCACTCGCAAATGCTCCAGAATCGCGTCCTGAGCCTTTTTGACAAAGGCTGGATCACTGCGCTGGGCTTTTGCTGTGCAGGCCTCAGAAGCGGAACGGCCGGCTTCTCTGGCGGCTGAAAAATCTATGTTGAGTTGGTCGCAGGCGTTCATGGTTTAGCCTTTCCAATTTCAGCTGCAGCGCGGACGATAGCCCGGCGCGTGGCGGCGAACTTGTCTTCCCTGACGCGCTCAAAGCAGCGGTGGTAAATCTCTGCTTTTCGGTGCTGGACGGCGGCAACCTCTCCTGTGTTGGGGTAGAAGTTGATGTCCATGCCCAGCGTTATTGCCAACCGGAGCGCATCCCCGTTGTTGGTGAGCGGGTTCCACGGCTCGCTACCGCCCTGTGCGTTGTAAATTGAAAAGCCGCCCGCGTAGCGCCCGGGCTGGGCGATGAGCATGTCGATGTCGCCCTCAAAGCGAATCCCCGCAGCCTTAGCCGCCAGCTCCAGTAGTTCGCGGTCGGCACTCATGCGCACCGCCCATTCGGCGACTTCTCACCAGCCCCAGCGCGGACGTTCCAGATTGGCGGCTCGTATTTGTCCGTCATGCTGGCGTTGCCGTAATAGCGCGCCTCGACTACCCTCCCTCCCCCGTCCATGAAGTTCCGCCCAGCCTGGGTAAGCTTGTAGCCAGTCTTGATCTGGGCGATGTAGCCAAGCTCCTCTAGCTCTTCCAAGTAGAAGCGGCACTTTTCAGCGCTTAGCTTGAACTCGGAGCAGAAGTAGCCGTGGTTGCGGGAAAACTGCGTCAGGCGCTTGAGGATTTCGCTTTGGGTGGTGTTCATGGCTGGTCCTCGCTTTCCTTGAGAAATTCGCCAATCGCAAGGTCCATTTCGCCGTAGGCAAGGTAAATAACCTGCTCAAAATCGTTTGCGCGTGCGGCCCAGTCTTTGATTTGGGAGATGACGGTTTTTGCATCGGCGACCGGAAAGGCTGTGGCCTCCCACAAAAGCGAGTCGCATTCTTCAACGGTGAAGGCCGGGAAGACGCGCTGGACTACCTCCATCCATGTTCCTGACAGAACTTCAATAGCCTCGGCTCTCATGGTTTGGCCCCCTCTGGTGTGTCAGTAGCGGCGAGCAACGCATCCCGCTCTTCCATGCAGTGAAGCCAGATCGACGGGATGCAGCGCAATTGCTCTTCGAATGGGATGTTCGGGCTGTGCACGGTGGTGGTGATGCCGTACATTTCTTTGCCAAGGTCCGCAAACAGCTTTTCGTCTGTCACACCCCCTTGCGGTGCTTGTGGTTGGGTGGCGAGATGGTCAAATTCAGTAAATACCAAGGCAAGATTGACTGCCCCACTCAGGCCCTTAGACCGAGCATCGCCGTAAGCACAAATCAACTCGACCAACCTTTTAGGAATATGGCTGGCGCTCATGCTGGCTCCCAGCGATGATTGATGGTCACAGGACCAGTGACAGGAGTAGGCCGGGGCAGAGACTTGCGGGACTGGGTTACGAAGTGCTCGTTGCCGGGGAGGCCTCGGAGAGGGCGCAATTGGTAGTCGCCGATATATAGCCCGTATAGACCAAGGAAATCAGGAAGCGGTTTGTCAATCTCCCAAACTGCGCAGTTTTCGCGGCCGCCGTCAGGGAGCGTTTGTCCGCTGTACTCGGTAAGACGAATGCACCGGACAATTCGCCCCTCATTTCCGGCGCAACTGTTAATCACAATCGCCAAATCTCCAGGTTTGCAATTCATCTCTTTCTCCTTAGGGGTAGGTGGGTTAGGCGGACCGACCAAGCAACACACGCTTGAGGGCCGCGTTTTCTTCCTGCGCAAGCCGCAGGCGCTTTTCTGTCTCTGTCTCCAGATGGCGCAAGCTGTTCAGGTCATAGCCGCGGGAATGCAGCAACCACATCAGCGGCACCTCGTTACCCGCTAAGTCCATGAACAGGTTCAGCTTGTCGTGCGGGAAGTTGTGCGGGCTGGAGCCCATGATTCGTGACCACTGGGCCTGATCCTTGACGATTCCGTCCGGGCCATAGAACTGCGCATCGTCCTTGCCGCTCAAGGTCTGGCACAGTTGGAGTGCCTTGGTCATGGTCGGTTGCTTGACGATCAGAGCGGGGTCTACCGCCTGCACATAGGCCGTCATCGGGACTGAAAACTGGGACGGGTCAACGTGGTTCATTTCTTATGTCTCGTCATGTCTCGTTGATTCAGGCAAAAAAAAGCATCATTCCCAGATGCGAAAAACAACTTTTGTCACGGCCCACACCGCCGCCCTGCTCGGGCTGAGCGATGCAGTGAGGAACGATCAGGCGCTGGTAGAGCATTCACGCCCCCTGCTGCTCTGTGGCGAGGTCCGGCAGATTTCTTTCGCCGCGCTCAATAGACTGGAAGTAGTCAACCAGCGGCTGGATGGTCTGCACGCCTGGGTTTTCGCGGTCCTCGTATGCGAGTTTTCGCGGCAGTGTTTTGGCGATGCCAGCCTCGGCGGCGATCAGCTCCCACCGCCCGGGACCGGCCTCTTTCAGCTTGCGCTTGAGGTATTCAATGATTGATTCCATATCCCGATTTAATCCCATCGCTGGGATTTTGTCAATCCCATCAACGGGACTCGGGTATTGTCAGAATTCCGGTATGCGCCCGCGCCAAATACTTTCCGCCAATCTCAAGGCCCTCATGGAGTCGCGGCCAGACTTGGACTTATTACCAAAAATCACCGCGGCGAGTGGAAAGCGCCTCAGCAATGGGAAACTTGACAGGATCAGGCGCGCAGCTGCGACAACGGACATTGACACGCTGGCAGAACTGGCTGACACCTTTGGGGTTGAACCTTGGCATCTCTTGGTGGAGGGCTTGAACCCCAGCGCAATTCAGATGCTCCAGCAAATGAAAGCATTCATTACGGTGTCACCGACCGGGAAAGCTGCGAACTCTGACAGGACGGGAATACCCGCACCCAAAGTAGCAAAAAAGGGCTACTCCGGGGAGCACAATGAGTCAGCGGAGCCAATGTTAGGCCCCGCACTGACAAAATTGTTTTCCTCAGTTAAGGGTGATAAAAATGAGCGTAGTAATAAAACTACCGCGCCGGCCAAAAAGCGAGGCGGTAGAAATTCTTGAAGAAATGCTGCAGTTGTCCAAAATAGTAGAGCCAGCGGGGCTCGTTCTGATAGTGGAGCTGCCTACGGGTCGGCGTCACATTGGCGCCTCGGGGCAATACCTTCGCGACCAGGCATGCATGGATGACGCCCTCTTCCGCTTGCACGAATACTTCGGCCGACGACGGCGCCACCCAGGCTAAACAGCCGAAATCAACAAGCCACCTGCGAGGTGGTTTTTTTACGCCTATCGCTGGGATTATGAATACCCTTACGATCTAGTCGGAATCCCATTCGTGGGATTGACATATCCCATCCGTGGGATTATTCTCCGTATCACTCGCTCAAACAGCGCACGAACCCGACCAGTCCGCATACCTGGTCAAAGCCGGCGAGTTGGTAGCAAGAGCAAACAAACAACCTGGAGAAGATTTATGGAAACTGCATTCGCGCCTGTTGTGCTGGCTGGCATGACCATGATGCTTGAACCCGATCACGGCGACGTGCGTGTGGTCAAGGGCAATCTGGAGGTCTTTGCGCCTCAAGCACCATTCGCCGACAGCTACACCGGCAACATCATCGTGCCCGGACATTTGGTGCAGGTATTCGATGCCGAGTGCGGCAGGTGGGAAACGGAATGCTGCACCACTGACGCCTATTTCTGCCTGCGTGGCGCGCTTACGCCAGACATTCTTATGGCCGCCGACATCGACCGCAAAGCCATCGACAAGGCTACGGGAGCATCGACATGAACAATGGAAAGCCACGGACGGATGCCGAGCGCTATCAGTGGTTGAGGCGCATCGGTAGCGCCAGGGGGATCATTGATTGGGGTGAGTTGGGAGTGGCCTACCAGGATCTGGACGGCATGGATTCTGCCATTGATGCCGAAATCTCGAAGGCCGAGCCCGAGCGCCCCTTCACCCTCACCCGAGCAGATCAAGCCTTTGCCGATGAACTCAGCAAGGTTCGTTCTCCTCTTCCACTGAAAGGGGGAAGAGTATGAGCGACAAAAAACCATGGGTGCGCGGCAGCATGGATCGCGTGGCATGCCTTCCCTTTCCTGGTATTGATGGCGCGTTTTTGTGCCTCAGTGGCGGTAAAAAAGAAGATGGAAAGTCGGAGGGGCGAATCACCTTCATCTACGACGCAGGACCAACATGCGCGGAATGGGACGGTAAATATGGCCCCATCCAGATTTGGTGGAAGCGCCTAGAGGGTTGGACGAACGGCGACAAGGAATATCCGGAGCTGGCCGAAAAGCACTGGTTCTATGAATTCTCCAGTGGTCGCGGTCATTGGTCGCAATGTGCCGTGGACGATGAAGGTCTTGCGGAGAAATTCACCTCTGGCGATTACGTGGGGATTTTTAACGTCCTTCGCGTGTGGGCCGATAGGAGCGAATCGTGAGCTACCCCAGAGAACACCACCAGACCGTACGCAGAAAGGTCATGACGCCCAGCGTATGGGTAGTGCTGGTAATTATCGGACTGCTGCTTGTGGCGGTTTGCAATCCTTCCATCTTTAAGGGGTTGGTATGAGTGAAGAAAAAGTAATTGCATACATGCGTCGCTGGGCCTTTGACGGCGTGAAGCCCTTCAAAGAACGCAACGCGAACGGCCGCCTTGCATGGCCCGCGAAGTTCAAGTTCAAGCCCGTTACGCAAGAAAAAATCTTTGCCGACGACGTTGCGCTTTCTGCCTCCCAACCACAAGCGGCTGTGATACCGGGATTTCGGCTTCTCCCGATTGAGCCCACGATGGAAATGTACGAGGCGGCAGGGGAGGAGCTTTACGGCCACTCCCGAGAAAAAGCCGTCGAGTGGGCCAAAGAAGACAAGTTCGAGAGCTACGCCCAGACCGGCATGGAAGCATGGCGCGTCATGGTTGCCGCCGCACCCAAGGAGCCGAAATGACCGCCCTTCAAATCGCCATCGTATGCCTAGCCATAGGCATTCCTGCTGTGCTGTACGCCCTCTATCGCAGCCCTCCAGTACCACCAATGCGAACGGCAGATGCACGCAAGATCGAGCGCGAGACGGCGGAGATTCAGGGCGATGACGATGAGGATGGCTCGGACTGGGTGCGAATTGCCATGGCGGCTGGTTTTGTATTTGCCTGCGCCTTGGTTGCTGCTGTGGTGGTGCCGAAATGAACGCGCTCAACCAAACCGAAGCCGCGGCAATAGCCCGAGATTGGCGCAAGGGCAACCCGATGAAATTCGGCGTACCCCACACCACGGTAAACGCAGTGTGCAACGCCATCCGCGACATGCACATGCCGCGCCATCACGACTTTTCGCAAGTGCTGGCCGTCTTTGCCTCAAAGCTGAAAGACAGCGGGTATCTCAGTGAGAAGGCAAAGGAGTCGATTTTGGATCAGCTGGCTGAGCTGGCTGACGAGATCGATCAGGACCTTGTCAATCAGGGGGCTGTATGAGCCGCTGGATGACCATAAAGGCCGAATACGCCCGCCAGCGCCGCTTGAAACGCTATCCGCCCGTTGCGCTCTGGAACGCCGTTTCCTACGCGCTGGAGCCTCTGCCCTTCTGATGAGCCACGCAGACGAATTACTGACGAAATACCCAAACATTGCGGCCCAGTGGCCGGGAAAGACTGATATGAGCGTTTACAAAAAACTGATGGATGCACGCAAGGAATTGCGCCAAACCACCATGAAGAAATCGGGCATGAACAAGTTCGCTGGCTACTCTTATTTTGAGCTGTCCGACTTCCTGACGCCGATCATGGACATCTTCGACAAGCAGGGTTTGTGCGGCATCGTGTCGTTCACTGGTGATATTGCCTCACTGACGATCACCGACATCGAAACCAAGGAAAACCTGGTTATCACCTCCCCGATGGGCAGCGCGGCCCTCAAGGGGTGCCACGAAGTGCAGAACATCGGCGCGGTTGAAACCTACCAGCGCCGCTACCTGTGGGTTGCGGCAATGGAAATTGTCGAGCATGACGCGCTCGATTCGTCGCCCGGCCCCGTAGATGCAAAGCCCGTACTCAGGCACACCCCCACGGCTGGAATCTTTGAGCTTCTGGAGCCGGCGCGTAAGGCCATCCTTTCGGACTGTGCCGACGCCATGCGCGAACGCTGGGCCGCCGATGACTTGATGGGTGCCTACGAAATCGCGTTGGACATCACGGACGTGGAGGAAAAAACAGCGCTTTGGGATCTTCTCAAGCCCGATTCAAAACTCCGCGCAGCGCTCAAGAAGCACGGCGACTTCCTTAAATCTGAAACCACAAAGGCGTAAATCATGGCGAACTATCAATCTCAAGACGGCAGCGGCGCTCTGTTCAAGAACGACAAGGGCGACAACCCAGCCCGCCCAGACTATCGGGGCGATGTCACCGTGGGCGGCGTGACCTACGAGCTTTCGGCATGGATCAAGCCCATGAAGAACAACCCAGAAAAGCGATTCATGAGCCTGAGCGCCAAGCCGAAGCCGGCCCAGAGCGAACAAGCCCAACAGCCCACACGACGGCAAGAAGCACCCCTCAAACCATCGCCGCGGAATCCTCGGTTTGACGACGCGAACGACCCGCCATTCTGACCCTCCCCGCCCATCTACAGGGCGAAAGCCAGTAATTAAACAAGTATTGGAGATTGAAATGACGACAGAAGTTGACAAGTGCTACAGCACGAACAATGAGCAGTTCGATCACTCGGACTTGAGCGATGTTTTGACGGAGCTGGACGACGACGGACGCCTTGAGCCCGGTGTTGTCATCTACGAAGCCGATGCATTTAAACGCCCGGCCGGCTTCTTCTTCGACATCGATATGTTGTTCGAGAACATGGGTGAAAGCGCCCACGATGCGGGCGGAGAGTATGCCGACGACTTCCCGGATGTTTCGGAGGGCGCACGCGCAGAGCTTGAAGACATCATCAAGAACTGGCTGGACCGCAATGTCGAGGTGCGTTTCTATTCCGTCAGGAACGCACGACCGATTGAGGTGACGGCGGCAATGATCGCGGAGCATCGCGCATGACCGCCCCACAAGCCAAGACCGGGGTGGAGGTGGAGCGCTTCGAGCCCGAGCGTTACGACGAAGACCGCGTGCGCATGGAATTGGACTCGCAGGGCGATTACGTCCGCTACACCGATTTTCTCGCATCCCTAGCAGCCGAGCGGGCTGAGGCTGTGCGGATGCGCGAGGCGCTGAATCTCGCTTCTGTGGGCGAGTTTGCCGCGCAGTCCGCAAATCGCCATCTGTCCGCCCTGGTCGATTTCGAGCGTCAGATTTCCGAGCGCTGCATGGCCGTCATGAAGGCGCTGATGGATGCCGCCGAACCCGTCAACAACGAGTTTCAGGACTGCCACATCGACTACGCCGACTATGCCAAGTTTGTCGATGCCCACGCCGAACTGCTCTACGTCATCAAGAACGGTGAGCGTCCCGCCGCCCTCAGTCCATCACAAGGAGGCCGGCAATGAAGTGCTTTAACTGCGGAAAGTCGCCCAGCGAACACGGCGTGACGCTGTTTCGCCAGAACGAAAAAGGCGTTACCGGGATATGGGCGTGCGAGGCCTGCAATCGCTTGCCAGTTGATCCAGCACTGGCTCAAGACGTTGCTGAATTGCAGCGTGGTATTTCCCCGAAAAACGCTCACATCACAGGAGGCGAGCAATGAATTCCCCCAACCCACAAG
>Ga0157303_10000082_pt1 | contig 10302 bp, 6 predicted proteins | sample NitcycUS118311C2_FD_108399 | JGI IMG/M metagenome (GOLD analysis project Ga0157303, IMG submission 108399) | Soil microbial communities from Arlington Agricultural Research Station in Wisconsin, USA - Nitrogen cycling UWRJ-S118-311C-2 | ecosystem: Environmental > Terrestrial > Soil >... | reverse complement strand
CCGCTTAAGTCGGCGGTCGTATCGATCTGCATGTTCCGCGCCGGCAATACCGACAACGTCATTCCCCAGACCGTGCAGCTGCGCGGCACCGCACGTAGTCTCGCCCCCGAGGTCCGCGATCTTCTGGAGAAGCGTCTGCCCGTGGTCGTGGAAAGCACGGCCACAGCGTACGGCGCAAAGGCCAAGCTGACCTACAAGCGCGGCTACCCGGTGCTGGTGAACCACGACAAGCAGACGGAGTTCGCCGCGTCGGTTGCCAGCCAGATTGCCGGTCAGGACAAAGTCGATACCGGGCTGCCGCCGATGATGGGCGCGGAGGATTTTTCTTTCATGCTCAACGCCCGGCCCGGTGCCTTTATCTGGATCGGCAACGGTGCGAGCGCGGGGCTACATCACCCATCATATAATTTCAATGACGAGGCGATTCCATTCGGAACCTCGTACTGGGTGAAGCTGGTCGAAACGGCGTTGCCCGCCTAGCGGCGGACGTTACTGGACGAGTTCGCCGGGGTTTTGTGTCGGGACGGGTTGCGGGGCTTTTGCCAGCGCGCCGTTGCGGCGCAGGACGGGAAGCAGCCGCGTGACACGCGCCTCGACGTTGCGCCAATAGGCGAAGTCATTGAGCTGCGTGCGCTCGATCACAGCAAGCCCGACTGCCGCGATGAACGGAAGGCTTTGCACGACGAGCACCAGTGCGAAAATGTTGATCTCACGCACTTCCTTGTAGTTCGTGAAGACCAGCACGATCGCTCCGAGTATCAGCAACCCGGCCAGCACCGCTTCCCAGAATGCGTGGAAGTCCGTGGTGCGGCGCAGCCCGCCTTTCGATGTACGCACGAAGGGTAGGCGGTCCTTGATCATGCCGAAACCGACGGCGCGGGCAACCGTCCATTGTACCGACATCGCCGCGAAGACTGATCCGAGCAGCTGACCGATGCGCGGCCGCACGCGCAATTGGTAGAGCGTGGCAAAATGCACGACCGAGACGATGAAGCTGACGATGATCGGCGTCGTCAAAATGCGGTCGGGCACCGCAATGTCGAGGAACGCCACGACTGGCACCCAGATGATATTCAGGATCGCCACCACGACACCGATGCTTTCGGCGCCGAGCCAATTGAGCCAGCCGAGCGCGAATTCGCGCTTTTGATCGCGGTTGAGCCGGCTGGCGCCAGGCAGGAATCGGCGCCAGTGCTTCTTCATAATCTGGAAGCCACCATAGGCCCAGCGGTTGCGCTGTTTCTTGTAGGCCTCGAAGCTGTCCGGCAGCAATCCGTGACCGTAACGACGATTGGTGTAATGCGTCTTCCAGCCGAGTTCGAGAAGAGTGAGCCCAAGATCTGTGTCTTCGCAGATTGTGTCGCTTGACCAGCCACCGGCCGCCTCGATCGCCTGGCGCCGGATCAGGCACATCGTGCCGTGCACGATGATCGCATTGAACTCATTGCGCTGAACCATGCCGATGTCGAAGAATCCGGCGTATTCGCCGTTCATCGCGTGGTGCATGACGCTGCGCTCGCCATCGCGATGATCCTGCGGCGCTTGGACAAGGCCGACCGCCGAGTCGTTGAAAAGCGGCACAAGGTCCTTGAGCCAGTCGGGCTGCACCACGTAGTCAGCGTCAATGACGCCGATCACCTCGGCATTCGCGGCCGTATGCGCCAGAGCGAGACGCAATGCGCCTGCCTTGAAGCCAGCGAGGTTGTCGTCACGCACAAATTTGAAGCGGTCGCCGAGTAGTCGGCAATGTTCTTCGACTGGCAGCCACATGGCCGGATCGGGCGTGTTGTTGATGACGATGATGCACTCGAAATTCGCGTAGGCGAGCCGTGAGACCGCGTCGAGCGTCTGTTTGAGCATCTCGAGCGGCTCATTATACGCCGGGATATGGATCGAAACTTTCGGCAGATAGGCCTCAGGGACGAGCGCCGGGCTACCGATCAGGCGCAGCGGCTTGCGGCCGAAAGCGATGGCGGCAATTTCCTCGATGCGCGCAAGCGCAATGATGATCAACGGGATCAGGAGAATTATGCCGAGGCCAAGCGCAAACGCAGCGCCCGGAACAAAATAGTGACCGTTCCAGTACGCAAAGACCGCGGCGAACCACGCGCCCACGACGTTCGCGGCGCCTGTGAGAATTGTGGCTTGCCACAACGTGACGGCACTCATCGCAAGCAGCGGCAGCGAGAGCAGCACGCTCACGAGAATGGCAATCGCCGCAAGCTTCCAATGATCGGGTTCGGTGATCGGGCCGGTCCAGCTGAATTTGGGATGGCGCGACGCGTCGAAAATTCCCCAATAGGGTCCGACCCCGCCTTCGTTCGTCTTCCACTGCTGGTCGATCGCTTCGACGATGTTGTAGTCCATGCCGTAGGCTTCTGCGCGCGCCACGAAGTCGCGCAGCACGACGGCCTGCTCGATGCGGCCGGGATTGGCTCGATGCATATTGTAGCCGGCGCTCGGCCAGCCGAACTCGGCGATGACGATCCGCTTGCCGGGATATGCTTTGCGCAGCTTGTCGTAGATGATGACGGTCTGATCGACCGTCTGCGTCTCTGAGAAGCCTTCCCAGTAAGGAAGAATGTGCGCGGCGATATAGTCGACGGCGGAAACGAGCTCGGGGTGCTCGATCCACACGTGCCAGATTTCGCCGGTGGTGACCGGAACGCTGGTCGAGCGCTTCACGCGCTGGATCATCTGAATCAGGTCGCTGACCTTTTGCTCATCGCGGTAGATCGTCTCGTTGCCGACGATGATACCGTTGACGTTACTGTGACGCTTTGAGAGATCGATCACCGAGCGGATCTCGCGCTCGTTGCGATCCTGATTTTTGTCGATCCATGCGCCGGCTGTAACGCGCAGCCCGAATTCCGAAGCTATGCCCGGTACGAGTTCGACACCGCTGGTCGCCGAGTATGTACGGATTGCGCGCGTGTAAGGCGCGAGAAGCTTGAGGTCGGAACGGATTTGGGCGGCTTGCGCCGTGGTGCCGGAATCAGGATGCGCGGATCCTTTGAACGGCGCGTAGGAAACGCTCGCGAGCTGCCCTTCGAAGTTGGGGGCGCGAACCTCGTCGCGCATTAACGCCCACAACCCGACATGCACGCACGCCACAAGGGCGATCACGGCAGCGACGGTGCGCATAGAACTCAAAACCAAGCGGGGCAGGATGGCAGACCCCTGAGCCCGTCCCCTGGGCTCAGCCGATACTCCGTCTGCGCAAGCAAAACGTAGCGCGGCATAAGGTGACGATTCAAGTAACTAGCCGACATGGCAATTCCTAGGCACTTGCATGGCGCCCCGATGAAATTCAGTCGTTAGGGAAAACGCCGGCTAGCGCTGGGTGGTTCCGCCCGACGTGGCCGCTGGCGGTTGGGCCGGCGGCGCGGCAGCCGTGGCAGGGGCGGGCTCAAGATTAGGGTTAAGCCAGCACCCGTGAACGCGGCCGTTCAGCGTCTCCTGCTGCTTCGGATCGATGTTTCCTTGCCGGACCAGGCAGCGGAAAGTGGCCTGGATATGCGGACCCGGGCAGCCGAAGCGGTCGTAAAGGTCGAGATGCCGGAAGGCCGTATCGAGGTCGTCGCGCCAGAGCAGGCTAACCACGCGGCGGCCGAGCCAGACGCATTCCGGGTTGCCGGCCGGCCCGCTCAAGGCGCGGGAAGCCTCGGCGATTTCGTCGATCTTCTTCTGGCCTTCCTTCGCGGTATCGGCCTTCGCGGCATCGGTGGCCGGTTTCTGCGGCTCGGGTGGCTTGCCGTTCCCGCTTTGCGCAAAGGCTGCCGGAGCGAAGATAGTCAGAGCGGCCGCACAGCAAAGCACGGCAAAAACCTGACGCAACTCGAAAGAAAACAGCATTGTCCCCGTCGGATGTGTTTTTACTTGGTCTTACGCCGTCCCTCGCGCCCTGTTTGCAACCGGATTGGGACGCTAATACGGCGGTGTTTTCTCTGATGAATTTGCCCCGCGTGCACTGACGGCGCGCATTAACCTGAATTCCAAGTTCCAAGACTTGGCCTCAACCCGGAGCCTTTGTCCAGCGTAACCAGAAACCTTGCTTAAGACCGATCGCCTTGGCAGGGGCGGCCACGCGCGATAAGTCGGGCAGCAACCATCGACCTCATTGTTCGGGCTTCAGATGCGTCATGCTCTCACCTGCCTCGCCCTTGTGGCGATGGCGATTGCCGGTGTCTGGGTTTGGCTGGGTAGCCCGGTTCTCATGCCGTACCCCCAGGCGGGGCGGGCGGAAAAGCTCTATTGCGTGTCCTACACGCCGTTTCGCGGGCTGCAGACGCCCCTTGACCCGTCGACCATGATCCCGGCGGCCCAGATCGACGACGACCTGGCCCGGCTATCGGAAATCACAGACTGCGTCCGCACATACTCGGTCGATTTTGGTCTCGACCAGATCGCTGGAATTGCCGCCAAATACGGCCTGAAGGTTATGCAGGGGCTATGGCTGTCCAGCCATCCCGCGAAAAACAACTACCAGATCGAGACCGCGATCGCGCTTGCGAACAGATACCCAGGCACCATCCGCGCCCTCGTGGTTGGCAATGAGGTCCTGCTGCGCGGCGACATGACCGCGACCGACCTCGCGCGGACGATCCGGACGATCAAGGCACGCGTCCGGGTGCCCGTGACCTATGCCGACGTCTGGGAGTTCTGGCTGCGCAACAGCGACATCGCCAATGCCGTCGATTTTGTCACCATCCATATATTGCCCTATTGGGAGGATTTTCCAATTTCCGCCGGCCGGGCCGGAGCGCATGTCGATACTATTCGCCGGCAGGTCGTCAACGCGTTTCCACGCAAGGAGGTTCTCATCGGCGAAGTCGGCTGGCCGAGCGCCGGCCGCATGCGTGAAGGCGCGCTGCCATCGCCGGTGAACCAGGCAAGGGTCATCCAGGATGTGCTCGCGCTCAGCAAGCGTGAGAATTTCCACGTCAACGTCATTGAAGCTTTCGATCAGCCGTGGAAACGCGCTCTCGAAGGGACGGTCGGCGGTCATTGGGGATTGCTTGACGGCTATTCACGCGTGCCGAAATTCGGCTGGGCGCAGCCGGTCTCCAATCATCCATTCTGGATATGGCAGGGCTTCGGCGGGATCTTGTTTGCCGTCATTATCTTCGGCGCGGCGACCTATGTGCGCGACGAAAACGTCGGCACTTTGCAATGGCTGGGCGTCAGCGCGAATGCGCTCGTTGGGGGAGCGCTCATCGGGTGGACGATCGAAAACATTCCGATCGAGAGCCTCGGCGTTGCGGGTTGGGCTCGTTCCTTGATGCTCGCCGCAGTCGCATTCTTGGCGCCGGTCGTTTTGAGCATGGCGATCATGCAAAAGGGTCTCGTCCCTAGCTTCGCGCAATTGCTCGGACCGAAAGAGCAGCGTGCGAGCGAGCCGCTCGGTCGCGCCGCCGGTGCCGTATTGCTCGCTGTGATGCTGCTGGCTTTCCTTGTCGCGCTCGGTCTGGTGTTCGATCCGCGCTACCGTGATTTTCCCTTTGCACCGTTCACTGCGGCGACCCTGCCTTTCGTCGTCCATGGATTTCTTGTTGGCCGCGCGAAAGGGACACGTGGTATTGCGGAAATGTCTGCGGCCTGCGTGCTGGCGCTGTCAGCGGTCTACATTGTCTTCAACGAAACCTTTGCCAATTGGCAGTCGCTATGGGTCTGCGCGGTTCTGGCGGCTCTGGCATTCAATCTGGCTCAGGTGCGCGACGCGCAAAGCTGAGCACCAGCAGGCCGATGGCGAGGGAGGACAGTCCGACGTTATAGAGAACGACTCCGAAACAGGCCGCTGCGAGCGCAATTGCGAACAAAAAAAGCGATGGCCTCAGCAAATTCACTGCGGCCACCACCAGCGCGGCCCAGCCAAAAGCGGAATACGTGAACAGCACGATGGTGATCTGGCGCGTAAAGCAGAGCCAGGTGTTTAGTCCGGCCTGGCAGGCAAGTCCGACCGTCGATTGCTCGACCGCGAGATAGCGCATGTAGAGCGCGTAACCGATCGAGCAAAGTCCGACGATCAGCAGCCAGTTTGTCGCCCGCGCGCTCGGAAGAAACAGTTTCATACGGTCAGTATGGCGGTGCAGTGCCGCGGCAATCAACGCTGCGCAATCTGTTCGCCCTCAAACTTGACTGCGCGGCAAGGCGTGTGTGCGGCATTGAAGTGCGCGCAGAGCCCGGTGGCGGCCGGGCTGTTGGGCAGCGGGCCGACCACGAGCCGGTAGCCCGTTTTGCTCTGGCGGCGCTCAGGCGCTGCCAGTGGGTGCAAGTTGATCAGAAGCGGACCAAAATTGGCCTTCACGGTTGTCCAGCGTTGCTGCACGCCATCGAGCGTCAATGCACCGCCGAGATCGAGACCGAACTCGTTCGTGCTCGGCTCCGGCCCGGCGGAAGCCTGCGCAGCCGCGGCGCGTTCGGGCGGCAGAGGCACAGATGAGGTGATGGCGGGGTCGAGTTTGGCTTCGGGTACAGCCGCCGCTGGCGTCGCAGTGGCCCCCGGTGGGGCAGTGCTCGGCTGTGGCTGTGATGCGGGGGCTGCCGCTCGTGTGGCAAGGACGGCCGCAGTGGCAGCGGCCTGCCGTTTGATGGCCCCTGTCATGTCGTCAACGCTACTTTGAAGCAGCGCGATGCGCCCGGCGAGCCGGTCACGGTCAGCATTCAAGGCGCGGACCTGCGCGGTCAACATCTGGGTTTCCAATTCAAGCTGAGCGACGCGGGGAGGCATTTGTGCGACAGCACTCGGCTCGCTAGAGGCGAAAATCGAGCGCAGACGGTCGGTTGCGGTCTGGGTCTGACTCGTTATTGCAAGCGCGCTCAGCGCAACGGCCGTCGCCAAGCCCCAACCGCACAGCCAGAGCAGGGTGGAAAAGTCGCGCCCGCGTTTGCGTGGCTCGCGCAAATCGATTTCAGCCGACGCCGGCTCGCTCGCCATGGGGTCCTCGATGGACGAATCATTGAAAACATTAACAGAATCCGCCCAATCCCGCTTTTGCCGTCTTTCACGATGTCTTGGTATCGGGCTTTTGCCTGTCAGCCACCTCGGCTATGGGATGCGTCAAGTACGGTAACGAGAACCAAAATCCGGATGCCTCGTCGATCATGCCTTGCCATTGTGCTCGCTGCCGGCGAGGGCACGCGAATGCATTCGCGCAGGCCCAAGGTCATGCATGAATTGGGCGGGCAGACATTGCTGGCGCATGTCATTGCTGCCGCGAAGTCCGCAGGTACCCGCGACATCGCCGTCGTCGTGGGACCTGACCACGATACCGCTCGCGGGGAGGTGGAGCGGATCGCGCCAGAGGCGCAGATTTTTGAGCAGCGCGAGCGGCGCGGCACAGCCCACGCCGTTCTTTCGGCGCGCAAGGCGATCGCCCGCGGCGCTGACGATATTCTCATTATATTCGGCGATACGCCGCTGGTGCAACCGCAGACGCTTGCGAAACTGCGTCAGGCGCTGGCAGATGGGGCCGCCGTAGCGGTGCTTGGATTCAGCCCGGCGGATCCAAAGGGCTATGGCCGGCTTTTGCTGCATGGGAACGAGCTTGTCGCAATCCGCGAGGAGCGCGAGGCCTCGCCGGAGGAGCGCAAGATCGGCTTCTGCAATGGCGGGCTGGTGGCACTTGCCGGCAATCACGCGCTCGGCATCCTGAGCCGGATCGGCAACAAGAATGCGAAAGGCGAATACTATCTCACTGATGCCGTGGCCATTGCCCGTGACATGGGCTTGAAGGCTAAGGCGATTGAAACCTCGGAGGACGACGTGCGTGGAATCAACACGAAGACGCAGCTCGCCGAGACTGAAGCGGTGTTGCAGCAGCGGCTGCGCGCTGCCGCGATGGAAGCAGGCGTGACCATGGTCGCACCTGAAACGGTGTTTCTGTCAGCGGACACGAAATTCGGCAAGGACGTCACCGTCGAACCGAACGTCGTGTTCGGACCGGGCGTCACGGTGGAGGACGGTGCAACCATCCGATCGTTTTCCCATATTGAGGGATCGCGTGTCGGCAAGGGCGCACGCGTCGGCCCGTTTGCACGGCTGCGGCCTGGCGCCGACCTTGGCAAGGACGTGCACATCGGAAATTTCGTCGAGGTCAAGGAGGCCAAGATCGAGTCTGGTGCGAAGGTCAATCACCTGACCTATATCGGCGATGCGCGGATAGGCGAGGGTGCAAATGTCGGAGCCGGCACCATCACCTGCAACTATGACGGCGTAGCAAAGCATCGTACCGAGATCGGGAAAGGCGCGTTCATCGGATCAAACACCGCGCTCGTTGCACCGGTCAAAGTGGGCGACGGAGCCTATATCGGTACCGGAACTGTCGTGACCCAGGATGTTCCGGCCGGCGCGCTCGCGATCGGGCGTACGAAGCAGACGGTTAAGGAAGGCTGGGCAAAGCGCTTGCGGCAGGTGAAAGCCTTGGGCAAGGACCTGACAGGGAAGAAGCCAAAAAAGTCATGAAGCCTGGGCGTCCGTTGTCGAAGAACAATGTCACACGGCGAAATGCGTTTTGATTTCCTCGGGCTTGGTGGCAGCGGCTAAACCATAAGCGAGTGGGCAAAGGGGCCATCCAGGCGGATGTGCGGGATCGTCGGAATTCTCGGAAACAATCGGGTTGCGGGCCAATTGGTCGACGCGCTCAAGCGCCTCGAATATCGCGGCTACGACTCGTCCGGTGTCGCCACGCTTGAGAAAGGCGTGCTTGGCCGCAGGCGTGCCGAAGGAAAGCTCCGCGCGCTCGAAGATCGTCTAGAGCGAGAACCACTCGGTGGCACGATCGGCATTGGTCATACGCGCTGGGCGACCCATGGCCGGCCGACTGAGGACAATGCCCATCCGCACGCAACCGATCTGGTTGCCGTCGTGCACAACGGCATCATCGAGAATTTTCGCGAGTTGCGAGAGACGCTGACCAAAAGCGGCAGTAAATTTTCCAGCGACACCGACACAGAGGCGGTGGCGCATCTCGTCACGCAGGAAATGAAAAGCGGCAAGTCACCGGAAGACGCCGTTGCGGCCTCGCTCAAGCAGCTACGCGGGGCTTTTGCGCTCGCGTTTCTCTTTACCGGCAAGGACGATCTCCTGATCGGAGCACGAAAGGGCTCTCCTCTTGCGGTCGGTTACGGCAATGGCGAGATGTATCTCGGCTCCGACGCGATCGCGCTTGCGCCATTTACGGACACGATCAGCTATCTCGAAGACGGCGACTGGGCGGTGCTCACGCGCAAGGGCGTGCAGATTCGCGACGAACAGGATCGTAAGGTCGAGCGTCCGGTTCTCAAATCCACGGCATCCGCGCAACTGGTCGACAAAGGCAACCATAAGCACTTCATGGCGAAGGAGATTCACGAACAGCCGGAAGTGGTCGGTCACACGCTTGCGCATTACATCGACATGATCAACGAACGGGTTGCACTGCCGGGTGCACTACCGTTCGAATGGAAAAAACTGAAGCGGGTCTCGATCTCGGCCTGCGGCACGGCATTCTATGCGGGGCTGGTCGCCAAATACTGGTTCGAGCGCTTTGCGAAGCTGCCGATCGAAATCGATATTGCCTCGGAATTCCGCTATCGCGGCGCGCCGCTTGAACCCGGCGATCTCGCCGTTTTTATTTCCCAGTCGGGGGAGACCGCCGACACGTTGGCGACGCTGCGTTATGCGAAAGAGAACAAGCAGCACATTCTTTCGGTGGTCAACGTTCCGACCTCGACGATCGCGCGCGAAAGTGACGTCGTCATGCCGACATTGGCAGGACCGGAAATCGGCGTCGCGTCCACCAAAGCCTTCACCTGCCAGCTTAGCGCGCTGGCCTGCCTTGCGATTGCGGCGGGGCGTGCACGTGGTGTGCTGTCGGCGGCCGATGAGCAGAAACTGGTGCATGCGCTCGTCGAGACGCCGCGCCTGATGGCGGCGGCGCTTGCGCTTGAGCCCCAGATCGAGAAACTCGCGCAGAATCTTGCGAAAGCCCGCGACGTGCTTTACCTCGGCCGCGGGACCAGTTTTCCGATCGCGCTCGAAGGCGCACTCAAGCTCAAGGAAATTTCTTACATTCACGCCGAGGGCTATGCGGCAGGGGAGCTTAAGCACGGGCCGATCGCCCTGATTGACGAGACGATGCCGGTCATCGTGATTGCGCCTTATGACAATGTGTTCGATAAAACCGCATCGAACATGCAGGAGGTTGCCGCGCGTGGCGGCAAGATCATCCTGGTGACGGACCCGCGCGGCGCAAAAGAAGCGGCAATCGCATCCGTCGAAACCATAACCTTGCCCGACATGAGCTCGACGGTCACGCCGCT
>Ga0157303_10000077_pt1 | contig 10523 bp, 6 predicted proteins | sample NitcycUS118311C2_FD_108399 | JGI IMG/M metagenome (GOLD analysis project Ga0157303, IMG submission 108399) | Soil microbial communities from Arlington Agricultural Research Station in Wisconsin, USA - Nitrogen cycling UWRJ-S118-311C-2 | ecosystem: Environmental > Terrestrial > Soil >... | reverse complement strand
GCATCACCTGGTTGATCTGGTCGATGGTCACATAGCCGCGCTTCTTGGCGGCCTTGATCATCTTCTTGACGCCGGCGTCGGAGAGATCGAGAAGCGGCAGCGGCGTATCGGGCGCGCCTTCTTCCTTTTCCGGGGCTTCTTCTTTTTCTTTTGCTTGCGTCGCCTTCGCCGTTTTCGCCATTCCGCCTCTCCTGACCGCCAAAGCCCTTCCTTGGCCCGACTTCTGTCGTCTGGCTGTCGCCCCTCGGTCGACGGCCAAAAAGGGCCGCGCCCTCACGGCGTAGCCTCGAATCAGGTCCCCAGTCTCGTCGGAACCCGCTAAGCTCCGATTAACCACAAACAATACCGCTGGAATCGACCTTTATTCCAAGCCGGTTCTGGAACTTCCGCGCCGCCCGGAAGCCCCGGCGGCGTCCTCATAAGCTACGAACGCCCCGACCGGAAGAGGCTCCGAAGCCTTCGATAAGCGCCTCGGTGCCTTCCATCCGCGAGAGGCGGGATTTGACGTCGCGCAGCCGTAAGTAATTGGCTTCGCTTGCGTCCTGGCCCAGCGCCTGCTCGGCGTCCTTGAGCTCCTTAGTTAGGGAGTGCCATTGCCGATGCAAGGCGACCAGCTGCTGCCAGGTCACCAAAACATCGTCGGGCGCGGCCTCCGGGCCCGAGCCCCAGACCGCCGGCGTGGTGATGGCGCCGGCGATCCGGTCCATCACCGCCGCGAAATCGCGGGCGGCGAGCTCGGCCTTGAGCGCCGCGGGATCGAGCGCCGCCGCATGGCCCGCATTATGGGCGGCGATGTCGATCAGCGCCGCCTTCAGCCGCTCGGCGTCGGCATGGCGGAATTCGAGCGAGGCAAGCTCTTCCAGGTGGTCGTGCAGCAGCCAGGGGTGGTTGAGCGCCGCCAGTAATATGAGCGCCTCGCGCCGCGGCACCATCGTGCGATGCCCGCGATGAACCGGGCTCGACGCGAGGTCGCGGCTCACCACCACATAAGGCTGCGCCCTGCCCCCGGTGCGCGGCTGTTCGCGGCGCGGCCACTCGTTGTTGCGGCGCTCGCGCCAGTTTCCGCCGCCGCGCGGCTCGCGCCAGTTGCCGCCGCCCTGCTCGCGGCGTTCGTTTCGCGCCGGCGCAAAGAACTGCGACAGGCGCGCGCTGAAATCCTGCCGGTAATAGCGCCGCACCGCCTCGTCGGCGATTGTGGCCGTGACCTCGTTGACGCGCGCTTCCAGCGCCGCGCGCCGCTCCGGCGTGTCGAAGCTGTGCCCTTCCGTCTCGCGCGCCCACAGCATCCCGGCGAGCGGGCGCGAAGCGCCGATGACATCGGCGATCGCCTCGCGTCCGCCCGAGCGCGCGAGGTCGTCCGGGTCCTGCCCCTGCGGCAGCAGCGCGAACTTGAGGCTCTTGCCGGGCTTGAGCCGCGGCATCGCCAGATCGACGGCGCGGTAGGCCGCGCGCAGGCCGGCGCTGTCGCCGTCGAAGCAGAGGATCGGCTCGTCCGCCATTTTCCAGAGCAGGCCGAGCTGGTCTTCGGTCAACGCGGTGCCGAGCGGCGCGACGGTTGCGGGATAGCCCGCATTCACCATCGCGATGACGTCGACATAGCCCTCGACCGCGACGATCGGTGCACCATCATGCGATGCCTGGCGCGCGGCGGCGATGTTGTAGAGCGTGCCGCCCTTGTGGAAGAGCGGCGTCTCCGGCGAATTGAGATATTTCGCCTGCGCATCTTTCTCGAGCGCGCGGCCGCCGAAGGCGATGACGCGCCCGCGCAGATCGGTGATCGGGAACATCACGCGGTCGCGGAAGCGATCGAACGGCACCGGAATGTCGTCCCCGGAGATCAGCAGCCCCGTCTCGACCATGTCCTCGACCGGGATGCCGTGCGAGCCGAGATGCTCCTTGAGCGCGAAGCGCTCGGACGGCGCATAGCCGAGCCGGAACCTGAGCTGCGTCGTTGAATCGAGCCCGCGGTCGGCGAGATAGCCGCGCGCCTTGGCGCCGTTTCTCGACGCAAGCGTGTCCTGGAAGAATTTCGCCGCAAGCTCCATCACGTCATGCAGCGTCTTGCGCCGCGCGTCGCGCGCCTCGTCCTCGCGCGAGACCTGCGGCAGCGGCACGCCGGCCATCTGCGCCAGGCGCTCGACCGCTTCCGGAAAGCTCACGCCTTCGCTTTCCATGACGAAGTCGAAGATGCTGCCGTGTTTGCCGGAGGAGAAATCGAACCAGGCCTGCTTCTGGTCGTTCACGAAAAAGGACGGCGTCTTCTCCTTGTTGAACGGCGACAGGCCCTTGAACTCGCGGCCCGAGCGCACGAGCTTCACGCGCCGGCCGACGACCTCCGACACCGGAAGGCGGGCCTTCAGCTCATCGAGAAACTGTGACGTGAATCGCATGGGGGTCGCGGTTTGACCGATTCGGGGTCCGCGGTCGACTCTTCCTCATATTGCCTATTAAGGGCGCGTTTTGGGCCTGCTTGTCCCCGCTAGTCACAGGTGGCATGCCCTAGCCCCCGCTCATTCCCGCGGAAGCGGGAATCCAGATACCACAGCACCACTAAGAGTTCTGGACCCCCGCTTTCGCGGGGGTGAGCGGAACTGGAATAATGGGCGCGAGAAATACTCGCACGCGGGGAGGCGGGCCAAACGTGACGTCAACAACCTTCGTCCTCATCCACGGCGCCTGGGGCGGCGGCTGGCACTGGCGCCGTGTCGCCGACCGGCTGCGCTCGCGCGGCCATAGTGTCTTTACGCCCACGTTGACCGGCCTCGGCGAGCGCGCGCACCAGCTGCATCCGGGCGTCGACCTGTCCCTGCATATCGCCGACGTGCTCGGCGTCATCAAATATGAAAGCCTCAACGACATCGTGCTGGTCGGCCATTCCTATGGCGGCTTCGTCATTTCCGGTGTCACCGAAGTCATCCCCCGCAAGATCCGCTCGATCGTCTTTCTCGACGCCTTTGTTCCCGACGACGGCAAGGCCCTCGTCGACATCGTGCAGCCGGCAGTGCAGGAAATCATCCGCGGCGCGCAGGCGCGCGGCGAAACGACCGTGCCGGTACGCGACGCGGCCGCCTTCCGCATGAACGAGAAGGACCGCGCCTGGGCAGACTCGCTCGCCAACCCGCAGCCGATCGGCACGTTTCTCGAGAAGATCACGCTCTCCGGCGCGCGCGATCGCATTGCGAAGAAAACCTATATCCGCGCGGTGGGCTATCCGAACGTATCGTTCGACAAGTTTTATGAACGCGCGAAAGCCGATCCGTCCTGGCGCACCTACGAGGTGAATTGCGGGCACCACATCATGATCGATGAGCCCGGCCGGCTGACGGAGATCCTGGTCGAGGTGGCGTGACCCAAAGCGGAACTGTGTTCGAAAGCTGGCACAGCACGAATTTCACACGCCAGAGTAGAGCCGCTCGCCTCAGCGCGGCGGCAAACCGTCGTGGATCGGCAACCCTTCCTGGATGCAGTTGAACGCCTGCCTGTCGCTGGCGTTGATCGCCATCTGGCACTCGCCGTATTGGGCCGGATCATCGAGCGTTCCGGCCTTGAGGACGATGGCGTTCAGGCCGGGGCGACGCGTAATGAGCTGTGTGCCGCAATCGCCGCAGAATTCCCGCGTGACCGCGCGTTCGAGATCGTCGCGTTTGAACCGGCAAGGCTCGCCTCTCACGTATCGAAAACCGTCGACCGGCATCAGCAGGAACATGTTCGCCGCGCCGCCGGAAAAATACTGGCAAGGACGACAATGACATTGCGCCCTCAGCATCGGCTTTCCCGCCGCCGCATAACGGATTTTCCCGCAGTAGCAACTACCTTCCAGCGTCATCGTCGTCTCCTATCGCCCGCACGCGGCCGTTCGGCAGCTGCTTTCTGACTTCGGCATCGCAAAATATCCGCTAATAACTCAAAGCAGACATAGCACCTCGCTCTGCCGGTCGCGCCTTGTGATCTAGATCAAAGGTCGGGCTGGTTGCACACTGTATAAGGAGCGAGTGTGGAAACCCATATCGACTGCGCCGTTTAACGTCGAGCTTGAGCTGGCCGTCATCGAAAGTGGCAGGCCACACGCCCTTGTGTTTCCGTGCCGTCGCGTTGTCGGTGGATGGATCCGCTCGGAAACCGAGCAACGAGTCGACGTTTCTCCCACCCACTGGCGCGAATGGAATAGCGGACATCAATGATCGACCGCCGAATGTCCGCTGTCGAGGATAAGCTGGAGGTCGCACCGTTTGGCTAGCACGGAAGTCACGCAGCTGAGCCGCCGATGTCCGCTTCAGGCCCCTGGCCGATATTTCAATCGCAGCCGGACGTTGGCTTTCGGGCACAAAACGGACATCATAACTGCCATGCGAAATGCGGCATTGGGTCGTCCTTAACGCGTCTCGCCTGAACCGCTACGATGCCGCTGGCCTTGGGGCGCAGGCATGAGACGGCGAGAATTTCTCGCTGTCCTCGGCTGGACTCTCCCCGGTGCGCCGGAGGGGCGACATGCCGCGACGCGGTGAAATCGGACGGCCGGAGCAGGCGCTGCGCACGAGCAAGGACAATGTCCTTGAAGCGTCACGGCGGTGGATTTATCTGGCGGGCCTCACCATCGCGCTAGGCATCACCTATTTCCTGGCGGCGCGCCTTAGTCTTCTCCTGCTTACCAAGCCTGATGGCGTTGCCGTTTTCTGGCCGGCCGCAGGGGTTTCTGCCGGCGTGCTGATTGGTTTTGGGCCGCGGGCACGGCTGCCTGTCATCGTCGGCACAATGGCCGCGACCATCGCGGCGAACGTTCTGGGCGATCGCAATATCTGGAGTGCCGTTATTTTTGCCCTGTGCAACGCCGCCGAACCCGTGCTTGCGGCCGCGATCATCGAAAGGTTCTTTGGTCCGTCATTCAATACAGACAGACTACGCAACGTCCTTGGACTGCTTGCAGCGGCGATCGTCGCGACTGCGATTTCGGGAATCGGCGGAACGTTGGGCTTCGAACTGTTTCATAATTCGCCGTCGCCCACCCTGACAATCTGGCACCATTGGCTTGCGTCCGATGCGCTCGGCATCATCACGGTTGCGCCGCTCTTAATCGGACTGGTTCATGCGCTGCGCGATCCCCCGCCGCGCCGTGAAGTTATCGAAGGCAGCGCAGTGCTGGCGATACTGACCATCGTAAGCGCTCTCGTTGTCCTGTTGCCACGCGAGCCATGGGTGGCCGTGGTGCCTACCGCGTCGCTCTTTCCCCTGTTGTTGTGGGTGAGCGCGCGCTGCAGATCGATTTTCGCTGCGGCAGCAGCGTTCATTGTTGCACTGACGGTTGTTTGGACGACAACGTTCGGCATCGGTATCCTTGGCGATCCGGGCCTTACGATTACGCAGCGAATTCTGTGTGCTCAAGCGAGCATCCTGACAGTGTCGCTCTGCACGTTGGTTCTTGACGCGTTATTCGCAGAGCGAAAGGCGCACGAGCTGCGCCTCACCCACTCAAACATGATGCTGGAGCGCGAACAAAATAACAAGTTGATGACTATGCAGGCGATTACCGGCTCGATCGCTCATGAATTAAAGCAGCCGCTGACGGCAATTTCCGCAAACAGCGAGACCGCACAACTGATCCTCAGCCAAACGCAGCCCGATCTTGAATCGGCCCGGTCGGCCCTGGACAGCATTGTCGATGACAGCCATCGCGCCGGCCAGACACTAAGTGCTATCCGGGCCTTGTTTTCGAAAACCGACCGGGAGCAAAAGCTGGTCGATGTGAATGAAATTGCTTTTCAGGTATCGCGCCTCCTTCGAGACCAGCTGAAAGCTCACGGTGTCACGACCCACATCGAACTTGCGTCCGATCTGCCGCCGGTCAGGGGGCACGGAGGTCAATTGCAGGAGGTCATGATAAATCTTTGTCAAAACGCAATCGAATCGGTGACCGCCATCAGGAATGGCTCCCGGACCCTGCACCTGAGAACGAAACGCCGCGACGATGATGCAATTGTTATTGAAGTTGAGGATTCAGGGCCTGGAATTGATCCGGCCCGTCTGAACAACATATTCGACCCGTTCTTCACGACAAAATCGCACGGAATGGGCCTGGGATTGGCCATTTGCCGCATGATCATCGAACGTCACGATGGACGGCTTTCGGCGTCGTCGGACGGCACAAGTGGCGCGCTGTTTCAGATTATTCTGCCCACGCGCGAGTTCCAAGCGGGTAACGATGGCGCATTGCGTATGGACAAATACTTCGTCGCGGCGAAGTAAAAAATCTAGCCGTATTTTACGCCAGTCTGCGGCGGTTTGGCTTCCGACCGATACTTTACGATCCGCACTGTGACGTTCGGACATGCCGGGCATTCAAAAGTTCGTTTGTCGTGACCCGTCTCATCCGGCTCGATACAGGCGAGCCACATCTGTGACTTGCAGAATTCACAAAACGGGCGGCCGATAATCCGTTGCCGGGGAAGTATTTGATCTTTTCGCATGCAACACCTTTTGAGTGGTTGGCATGGCAAACACACGAACTGAAGGTCTCAATAAAAAAGAGCCGGCCAGTGGACTAGCGCGACTCCTCTCTACAAACCGTGGCAAGAGGCCACGTCTATTTATGTGCGTTATCAATAACTGCGCATCGAAATTTACACTTCCATTTGAGTTCGACCGGAATGTGGCGGCGCGGTTCCCTCCGGGAACTGCAATCATGTCAATGCGATGGGGTCGTGCTGGGAAGCTCAGTGTCGCTTCAGGCTCAAAATATACGCGATGATGTTATCCGCATCCGATTTTGAGATTATGAAGTTCGGCATCTGCTTGTGATTTGATCGAAGGAAGACGTTCAGCGAGAGGCGGGTGGTTGACGGCAGTCTGGCGATGTCATCAAAGCTGGGAGGATATCGATGCAGCAAAGGGAACTGCGCACGAGTTTGATGACAATCGCCGCAAAGCTCCGTCGCCAACCGGCGCCCCGCAGCCCTTTCGCCAGGCTGGGCGAGCGCCGCAACTGATAGAGCCGATGCCGCCGCGACGAGGAGGCTCAAGAATACGGACTGGCGCATTGGGCATTCCTCACTAGCAGACATTTTATATCAGTAAGTGTATCGCTTTCCGACCGCCGAAGGCGCCAGCACCTTGTCGCCGAAGGCCGCCGACAACGCCGCGACGGCACGCCATCCGGTGCAGTGGCCGGCGGCGATCTGCGCCAGACTGAATTCGGCCATCGCCTGCACCGTCTGCGGGATGATCTCCTCGTTGACCCCGGAAAGATGCAGGCCGCCCATCACCGCATGCAGCGGCTGCACCGGAAACGTCGCGCGGGCGTGCTTGAGCACATTGATTATGCCGGCGTGCGAGCAGGCGCTCAGCACCACGATGCCCTTTCCCTTGACGTTCACCGCCAGCCAGCGCTCGTCCATCAGCAGCTCGTCCGGCTCCCATTGCCCGTCGGCGGCTTTACGGACCTGGCCCGGCAGCCCGCGTTCAAAGGGTGTGACGCGCGGAATCTCGCCGCTGACGTAAAACATGCCGTCGAGGAACGACTGCGGCTCGGTCGTGCAGACCACATCGGCACCGAGCGAGCTGAGATCGGCAATAGCCGGGACGTCGTCCATCAAGCGCAGCGCACCATCCGGCAGCCGCATCGCGCGCGGGCTGAACATGCCCGGATGCGCGTAATAGGGCACCGGGCGCTTGCCATTGCCCGCGCGGATCGCGTTGAGCGCGGTGAACATCGCGCCGGAATGGTCCCAGTGCCCGTGCGAGAGCACGATGCTCTCGACCTTGCCGAGGTCTGCCCCCAGCCGAGCGCAGTTTCGCTCGAAGGCGAAATCCTCCGGGCCACTGTCGAAAAGCACGCAGTGGCTGCTGGCGCCCCGCGTCGCCGTGAGCAAGGCGGAGAATCCATGGACCGCGCAGCACAGGCAGCGCCCGGATGAGGAGCGCAAACCACGCCGAGCCGCGAAGTTGAATTCGCTCTCCACATTCGAAGGCGTCGACGACAGGCCGTCGGTCGCATTATCGACCAGGACCTGAATTTCGAGTCGGTCGACAGGCGTTAACATTGCAATTTACTGCGGCTGCAAACCGGACGCCTTCACCACCTGCGCGGAGGCGGCGCGATCGGCCTTGATCTCGGCGGCGAACTCCTCCGGCGTGTTGATCGCCGGCACCTGCCCGCGGCTGATCACGTATTTCTCGACGAAGTCCTTGTTCACGAACACGCGCTTCACCTCGCCGCTGATCCTGTCGATGACCGGACGCGGCGTGCCGGCGGGCGCGAACAGCCCGTACCAGGTCTGCGACGGCGCGCCCTTGTAGCCGAGATCGGCGAGCGTCGGCGTCTCCGGCAGCAGCGGCGTGCGGATGTTGTTGACCAGCGCCAGCGCCGTCATCTTCCCGGCACGGATATTCGAGATGACGTTGCCGAGCCCGAGCAGCCCGATCGGCGTCGAGCCGCCGAGGATCGCATTGGTCGCCTCGCCGCCTCCCTTGAACGGCACGCGCACCCAGTCGGCGCCTTTCTCCTTCTTCAGGCTGTCCATGTAGACGACGCAGGGGATCGACGCCGTGAGATAAGAGAGCGTGCCCGGCTTTTCCCGCGACGTCGCCACCAGCTGATCGACCGTTGTCGCCTTGAGATCGGAATTGATCACCAGCACCTGGATCAGGTGGAACAGGTTGATGATCGGCGTCATCTTCTCGGGATCGAACGGCAGGTTCTTGAAGAGGTACTGGTTGTAGATCATCACGTCCGCATTGATGATGCAGATCGTGTAGCCGTCGGGCGCGGCCTCGGTGCAGGCGCGCGCGGCGATGTTGCCCTGTCCGCCGGGCCGATTCTCGATGATGATCGGCTGGCCGAGGCTCTTGTGCAGCTCCTCGCCGAGCACGCGCATGAAGATGTCGCTGATGCCGCCGGCGCTTGAGGTCGTGAGCACGTGGATCGGCTTGTTCGGGTAGTCCTGCGCCGGGGCCGCGGACGAAACCGCGATCGCCGATGCAAAAAACAGAAAACCGACAAATCGCCTCATGGCGAACCTCCTGCCCGGCCGTTTTCCTTTCGTCCCCGCGCGCATTGGACCATCGGATCCAGGCGCGGACAAGCTGTCTAGTGATGCCGTTGCGGATGCACGCCGAAATGCCGGCGCCGATGCGCCATGGCGGTGCGTTTGACCAACTCCGCCGCCGCCAGATAGCCAATGACGAGCAACCCCATTGCCAGCAAAATCGAAGGCGCGAGCGGCAAAAATCCGAGCGGATTGCCGAGCGGCGTGAGCGCAAAGGCTATGGCCAAGGCGAGACCGCCCAGCGACGTGGCCACGAGGAGGCGATGCGGCTTGCCCTTCCAGAACGGTTCACTGCTGCGAATAAAGAAGATGACCAATATCTGCGTCGCCATGGATTCGACAAACCACGCGGTGTGAAAGACTTCCGGCGACGCATGAAACCCGTGCAGCAGGATCATGAAGGCGGCGATGTCGAACACCGACGACAGCGGCCCCATGATCAGCGTGAAACGCAGGAGCTCCGACATTTCCAGGCCGTGCGGCCGGCGGATCGTGCTGCGCTCAACGGTGTCGTAGGGAATGCCGATTTCGCTCAGGTCGTAGATGAGGTTGTTGAGCAGAACCTGGATCGGCGTTAACGGCAGGAACGGAATGAACACCGAAGCGACAGCCATCGACAGCATGTTGCCGAAATTGGACGACGTGCCCATGCGCAGATATTTCATGATGTTCGCATAGGTCCGGCGGCCCTCCTCAACGGCGTCGTGAACGACGTGCAGATCGGATTCGAGCATGATCATGTCGGCAGCTGCGCGCGCAACCTCGGTCGCGCTTTCGACCGCGAGCCCGACATCGGCGGCATGCAGTGCCGGCGCGTCGTTGATGCCGTCGCCGACGAAGCCGACAGTATGGCCACCGGCCCGCAGCGCGCGGATGATCCGCGTCTTCTGATCGGGCGAGACGCGCGCGAACAGATCGGTCTTTCCCACCTGGTGGGCGAGCGCGGTATCGCCGAGATTCGCGATATCGGCGCCGGTGAGAAGGCCACGCGCCGGTATCTTCAGCGTCTCGACCAGATGCTGCACGGTCGGCGCGGCATCGCCGGAGATGATCTTGACGCGGATGCCGGCGCTTTCGAGCTGCTTGATGGCCGCCGCGGCGGTTTCCTTTGGCGGATCGACGAAAAGGCAGAAGCCGGCGAAGACGAGGTCCGCCTCATCGGCGACACCAACGTCCTTCGCCGTCGCGGGAAGCTCGCGCCAGCCGACGGCAATGCTGCGCAGGCCTTGCGCGCATTTGGCATGGTAAAGCTTCTCGATCGCGGCACGGCGGCGGTCATCCAGCGGATGCACGCCGTCTTTGGCCTCCAGCTGCGTCGACAGCGAAAGAACGTCCTCGGAAGCGCCTTTCACGATCAGCAGGCGGCGGCCATCTTTTTCCACCAGCACCGAGGCACGCCGGCGGTCGAAATCGAACGGCACGTCGGCGATATAGCGCCAGTCGCCATGCGAGACACTGACCGCTCCGGCGAGAATGGCATTGTCG
>Ga0157303_10000036_pt1 | contig 13733 bp, 9 predicted proteins | sample NitcycUS118311C2_FD_108399 | JGI IMG/M metagenome (GOLD analysis project Ga0157303, IMG submission 108399) | Soil microbial communities from Arlington Agricultural Research Station in Wisconsin, USA - Nitrogen cycling UWRJ-S118-311C-2 | ecosystem: Environmental > Terrestrial > Soil >... | reverse complement strand
CGCGCCTCGGCGAGCGACCAAACGGCTCGCTGCTTGAAGCGGACACGGGACAGCGCGCTACGCGAACGTTGCGTGGCATAGGCGGAAAGCAGGTCATAAAGCGTCGCCGACCATTCCGGCTGTTTTATTTCCTCTATCGGTTCCGGCAGGCCGCGCGGGAAAATATCCCGATTGAGTTGCGGCCGCTCCATCATACGGGTCGCAACGTCACGGATCGCTTCCAGCCTGCGCAGCCTGTTGGCCAACGCCAGCGCCATCTCCTCCGCGCTTGGCCCATCCCCCGTTTCGGTTTCCGGCAGAAGCAGGCGCGATTTGAGGTAAGCGAGCCACGCCGCCATCACCAGGTAATCGGCGGCAAGCTCGAGCCGCAACTGGCGCGCAGCCTCGATGAACGACAGGTACTGATCAGCCAGCGCAAGGATCGAAATCTTCGCGAGATCCACTTTTTGCTGACGCGCGAGCATCAACAACAGATCGAGCGGACCTTCGAAGCCCTCCACGTCAACGATCATGGCTGGCTCGGTGGTGCCGCGATCGGCACCGAGCGTCGTGTCGAAGTCTTCGCTGCTCATGACCCGATCTTCCGTCGAAATTCCGTCCGCTCGTCGTCGATCATTTGCGTGAACAACCTACGCGCAGCTTCGGTATCGAACTCTTCCGGCGCCTTGCGCGCCGCAAGTGCCACATCGGCCCGTCGCGCAGCTGCGCCTGTAAACTCGGGCGCTTCCTTTGCGACGGCAACCATTTCCCCGAGATTGCCGTTGCAATGAAGCACGACATCGCATCCGGCCGCCAGCGCAGCGCGGCTGCGCTCCGCAATGCTGCCGGACAGGGCATTCATCGAGATGTCGTCGCTCATCAACAGGCCTTGGAATCCGATAAACCCGCGAATCACTTGCCTGACCATTGTGACCGAAGTGGTGGCCGGTGCGACGGGGTCGATTGCGCTAAACACAACATGTGCCGTCATTCCAAGCGGCAAGCCCGCCAGCGGCTTGAACGCCGCAAAATCGGCGGCCTCGAGGGTCGCACGATCGGTATCCACGACCGGCAGCTTGTGATGGCTGTCTGTGGTGGCACGGCCGTGGCCGGGCAAATGCTTCACCACAGGCAACACACCCCCCGCCTCCAGACCCTCGGCGATTGCCTTGGCAATTTTCGCGACCTTGCCTGGTTCGCTGCCATAGGCGCGATCGCCGATGACGGGGTCGCCACCGGCAACCGGAACATCGGCGATCGGAAGACAATCGACGTCGATGCCGAGTGGTCTTAAATCCGCAGCGATCAGATGGCCCGCCAGCCGCGCCGCCGCGATGCCCGCCGCCGGCTCCTGGTCATAGAGTTCGCTGTAACGTGCGCCGGGCGGATAAGTCGGCCAGTGCGGTGGCCCGAGCCGCTGAACCCGACCGCCTTCCTGATCGACGAGTACGGGGGCCTCGCTGCCGACAGCATCGCGAAATGACTGCGTGAGTTCCGTCACTTGATCGGGTGTACTCACGTTCCTCTTGAAGATGATGAGGCCCCACGGCCGTGCATCGCGCAAAAATGCGCGCTCATCGGGCGATAAGGTAAGTCCCTCCAATCCCGTGATAAATGCGCGCGCCGTCATCGGCGCGGATTAGCCCGCGCACGTCGCAGGGGTCAAGTTTTGGCCTGTTAATTCCTCTGGACGAGGCATTGCCCGCCGGCTGCCTTGAGGCTCGAGCACAACTGGCTTGCCTCGCCGGCATTGGCAAAGGGCCCAACCATGGCGCGGTAGTAAGTGCCCTTGGCGCCCAGATCGGCCTTTTGGATAGAAGGCTGCCGACCTCCGAGCTGGTCCGGGAACTTGGCCTGCAGGCTGCGGAACGCCGCCTGAGCCTCACCCTCGCTGCGCTGCGAGGAAACCTGGACATAGCTGCCCGTCCCGCCGCTCGATGCCGCCGCGGGCGCCTGTGGCGCTACCGCGGCCGTCCTGGCCGGCACTGCGGAGGCCTGCGTCGGAGCTGCGGGGGCCTGCGCCGGCGCAGTTCGCGACGGTGCCGCATTCGGATTGAGCGACAAAGGCCCGCCGTTCGATGCGGCCGCCGCCTGACGCGGCGGTGGAGCGGACCGCGGCGCGCTCTCTTCCGCGTCGGCTGTCGTCTCCGGCGCAGGACGTGGCGGAGCGGCGGCGGCGCGCGGCGCGGGAGCCGGAGCCGGAGCGGATCTCGCAGGCGCTGCCGCAGCTGACATCGATGATGGTGCCGCGTCGGCCACAGGCTGGTCCGGATGAATAGCGATGGTGCGAACCTTTTTCGGCTCGCTGCCGATCACGCCACTGCCAAGCGCTGCCTGCGGTCCGGACTGCGACAGCGCAACCGCTGTCGGCCGGTCCATCGGCTGCTCTTCGCGCGAGACCAGCTTTTCGCTTTGCCCGCGTTCGTTGACGCGATCGGTAATTAGTTTGTTGGACTGGGCATCCTTGCCGGTCGTTGCCGGAACAATCTTGCTCGGTGCCGTATCGGCCTTGATCACCGGCGGCGGTTTGGCCGCGCCGGAGGAGCCTACAAGCGCGCGATAGCCAAATGCCCCTGCCGTGCCAATCACCGCCAAAGCGGCGACACCGGCGATCGCCATAACGACAATCCTGCGGCGCGAAGGCGGAGCGTCCTCGTAGTATTCGTCCTCAACCGGGGCTTCGTCGTAAAAATCCTGCTGATGATCGGATTGGCCAAGAGGAAACCGGTGCGATGCCGGCTCGGCCTCATAATGATCGATCCCGCCGGCAGGCGGTTGAGCCTCGTAGGGCTGACGGCCGTAGTTCTGACTGCCATAGTCCTGGGGAATGAGCGGGCTCGCGGGAGCCGACGGGTAGCCGTCGCCCGCGTAGCGCGGCGCCGGCTCCGGTGCACGCGCATCGCCGCCGTATTGCGCCGAGTAGGATGTTCCAAGCGGCTGGTTCCAATCGGCGCGCGCAGCCGATTGCGATGGAGGCGAACGGCGCGCGACTTCACGACCATACTCTCCGAACGGATCGGTCTGTCCAATCAGGCGCGCCAGCTCAGCGAGCGGGTCGCTGCCGGTCTTTCCTGAGCCGCGCGCGGGCGGCGGTTCACTTGCACGATACGGTCGTTGGCTTTGATCGTCCGCCATTCGTTCCCCAGTCAGCTCGTCCTTGCGTTGGCCTTATACGATCCACGCGGACGCGGACCAATGGACGAGATCTATCGCATCTCATCCGGCGCGCTAACCCCGAGCAATGCGAGGCCCGAGGCTAAAACTGTGGTGATCCCCTCCACCAGCGCGAGCCGGGCTGCTGTCGTTTCTCGATCATTCTGAATAATGAAGCGTAAATTAGGCAAGTCATTTCCTCTCGTCCAATGCGCATGAAATTCACTTGCTAATTCATACAGATAGAACGCAATTCGATGCGGCTCATGAGCGCCCGCGGCAGCCTCGACAAGACGTGGAAAAAGAGCGACCCGGCGCAGCAGTGAAACTTCGCCGGTATCGGTCAACTTCTCGAGCGGCGCTTTACGAAGATACGCAGCCCGCGCCGACGGTTCCGCCGGCAGATCGGGCATTTCTCCCCGCGCATTACGGAACACGGATTGCCCGCGCGCGTGTCCATATTGAACATAGAAGACAGGGTTCTCACGCGAATGCTCGATGACCTTCGCAAGGTCGAAATCAAGCACGGCATCGTTCTTCCGGTAGAGCATGTCGAAGCGAACCGCGTCGCGTCCAACCTCATCGACCACCTCGCGCAAAGTGACGAACTCGCCGGCACGTTTGGACATCTTCACCGGTTCGCCGGCACGCAGAAGGCGCACCAGTTGCACGAGCTTGACGTCGAGATCGGCCTTCGCACCGCTCAGCGCCTTCACGGCTGCCTGCATGCGCTTGACGTAGCCACCGTGGTCGGCACCCCACACGTCGATCAGGTCACGGAAACCACGATCCAGCTTCGACTTGTGATAGGCGATATCGGTCGCAAAATAAGTATAGCTGCCGTCCGACTTCTTCAGTGGCCTGTCGACATCGTCGCCGAAGGCCGTCGAGCGGAACAAAGTTTGCTCCCGGTCTTCCCAGTCCTCGACGGCGCCGCTTTTCGGCGGCGGCAGACGCCCTTCGTAGACGTGGCCTTTTCCCTTCAGCCAATTGATGGTTTCGGCGACCCGGTCAGCGCCCTTCCCGATCAATGACCTTTCGGAGAAAAATTCATCCTGAACGATCCCGAGCGCGCGCAGATCATTGCGGATTTCGGCCATCATCATGTCGATGGCGCGCTTGCGCACGATCGGGAGCCATTCCGCCTCCGGTCTATCCTTCAGCGATGGTCCGTCCGCTTGCGCGAGATCCTTGCCAACCGACTTGAGATATTCGCCGGGATAGAGGCCTTCCGGGATGGTGATGTGTTCCCCGAGCGCCTCGCGGTAGCGCAGATATGCCGAGCGTGCGAGTACGTCGACCTGCGCGCCTGCGTCGTTGATGTAGTATTCGCGCGTGACCTTGTAGCCGGTAAAGGCAAGCAGATTTGCCAGCGCGTCTCCGAACACCGCGCCGCGGCCGTGACCCACATGCATGGGCCCCGTCGGATTGGCCGACACGTATTCGACATTGACCTTTTCGCCTTTGCCCATGCTGCTGCGGCCGTAGTCCCGCCCTGCTTCGAGCACGAGGCGCAATTCCTCGCTCCAGACATTCGGCTTGAGCGTGAGATTGATGAAGCCCGGCCCCGCAATGTCCACGGAGGCCACCTTCCCGTCGCTGCGCAGCTTGGCGGCAATGCTTTCGGCGAGCTCCCGCGGCTTCTTGCCGGCACCCTTCGCAAGAACCATCGCGGCGTTGGTGGCCATATCGCCATGTGTCGGATCACGCGGCGGCTCGACGACAATCCGGGAAACGTCCGCGCCGGAGCCAAGCACGGCGGCCGTCGCCGCCTGCACGGAAGCAAGCATCGTCGCGAACAAATGCTGCGGTCTGGTGTCGCTCGACATGAGGGCTGCGGCTAACGCAATTCCTACGGCAAGTCAAAATCAACACGAAGGGCAGCGGAACGCTTATCTGATCGTTGCCCCGCTATCGACCGAAATGACCTGACCGGTCGTGATCGCCGACTCATCGGAAGCAAGATAAACGGCCATGTCGGCCATATGGATCGGCAGGCCCAGGCCGAGCAGATGCGTGGCCGCCAGCTTCACGATGTCTTTCGAGCCTTCGAGCAGTTTCTTGACGCGCTCGGTGAGCACCACGCCGGGCGCGATTGCATTCACCCTGATCTTGTCGGCGGCATATTCAACCGCCATTGACCGCGTCATCGCCGCAACGGCTCCCTTGGCGGCCGTATAACAGTCGCGGCCCGGAAGTGCGCGCAAGGCGACAATCGATGACATGTTGATGATCGATCCGCCGCCCGACTTGATCATGTGCGGGATGCCGAGCCGCGAGCACAGGAACGTGCCGTAGACATCTAGCTTGATGACCCGCCAGAATTCGTCCTCGGACACATCGGTCACGCGGCCGTCGTCAGGGGAGGAACCCCCGGCGTTGTTGTGAAGGATGTGAAGCCCACCGAACCGTTTGACGGTCTCAGCGAATGCGGCCTCCACCTTCGCCCGCTCGCGGATATCGCAATGGATAAAATGGGCATCGCCACCCGAATTCGACGCGCGCGACCGTGCCGATTGTGCCGCCGCCTCCCCGCGCCCGACGTCGATCTCGGCAATGACGACCTTGGCGCCCTCCTCGGCAAAGCGCTCGGCGGTCGCGCGGCCAATGCCGCCACCGCCACCTGTGATGAATGCAACTTTTCCTGCCAGCCGCGCCATGATCCCTCCCGGAAAACGAATGATGATATTGAGCGCGCACCGTTTCGCGCAAGGCAACCTATAGCGGAACGGCTTTGGCGTGCATCACAGCGCGGTAGGCGAACACGATTGCAGGACCGAGTGTCGTGCCGGGTCCCGGATAGCTGCCTGCCATCACCGACGCCATGTCGTTTCCGCAGGCGTAGAGGCCGGGAATGGCTCTGCCGTCGCTGCCCAGCACGCGCGCATCGGCATCGGTCGCGAGTCCGGTGCTGACCGCGATGTCGGCAGGCCAGACCGCAAGGGCGTAAAATGGCGGTTTCAACAACGGCCCGATGCAGGGATTGGGCACGTGGTCGGGGTCGCCGTTGAAGCGGTTGAGCTCCGTTTCGCCTTTGCCGAAATCGACATCGACGCCGGTCTCGGCAAATTTGTTGTGGCGCTCGACCGTCTTGCGCAGTTGCCCGGCATCGACACCAATCTTGCCGGCCAGATTGTCCAGAGTCTGCGCCCGCGTAATGTAACCGCTGTCGACGAATTTTCCGGGATTGCGGTGCCCCGGATGAATGACACCAAGACCATATTTTCCGAGAAAAGCCGCATCGCAAATCAACCAGGCCGGAATGCTCGGCGTGGTTTGGTGACTTTCGAACATCGCCAGCGCGAAATCATGATAGGACGCTGCCTCGTTGGCAAAGCGATGGCCGGCAGAATTCACCGCAATCAGCCCAGGCTTGGCGCGGTCGAGCACGAGATGCGGGAACAAGCCCTTGCTCCCATCGGCCCGCGGAACAATCGACACCGGCGCCCAAAGGCCGCTGGTACTTTGGGCCGGTGCAGTTGTCGCACCCAGACGCTGACCGATCTCGATGCCGTCCCCGAGATTGCCTTCGCAGCTCATTGAGTGAACGGGAACAGGCTGAGGCATGAATGCGTCGCGGAAGCGCTTGTTATGCGCGTAGCCGCCGGTCGCAAGCACGACGCCCTTGCGCACCTTCACGACGATCTCCTTGGCACCGACGCTTACGCGCGCGCCCGTGACGCCGCGCGCACCACCAATGAGATCGGTAATTCGCGCGCCGAACAGAACGGGCACCTTGCGCTTGCGCAGGCTGAAGAACAGCCGGCCAATCAGCGCATTGCCCATCATGATGCGGGTGCCGCGTCGGTACATCAGCCGATCGACCAAGTAGCGGGCGAACAGCTTCGCGGAATAAATGAAATTGGAAATCGAATGGAAGCGGCCGATCAGCCGCGGAATGTCGGCCTTGCCGACCATCATGCCGCCGAACACCATGAACTCCGGTACCGGCGGGCGAATACGGGCGAAGTCCGCGCCGAGCAAGCGTCCGTCGAACGGCACGGCCACAATGGCACGTCCGGAAATCGCCGCGCCAGGCATGTTGCTGCGATAGTCCGGATGCTTCCCGCAGGCAAGAAACTGCACGTCAGTGCGGGCGCTCAGATAATCGATCGCCTTTGGCCCGCTCGCAAGAAACGCGGTCCGGAGTTCACGGTTGGTTGCTTCCCCGATCAGCGCATCCAGATAGCGGTCGGCCTGCTCGGCGCTATCCTCGAAGCCGGCCGCATGGCTTTGGCTGTTTCCGGGTATCCAAAGCGTGCCGGCCGAGGTCGATCCCGTGCCGCCGACCTGATCGGACTTCTCGCACAAGAGCACGTCGAGCCCTTCGAGCGAGGCGACCAGCGCCGCCGTCATGCCGGCCGGACCTGCGCCCGCGATCAACAGGTCGACCTCCGAATGGTCATCGATGTCCGCGCTCATCGCCTCACCGCAGCTCGGGCGTTTCCTTGAAATATTTCGCGTGCTCGATCAGCGCGTACCTGTCCGTCATTCCGGCGATATAGTCCGCAATGCGGCGGGCGTAATCGGAATCGTTTACCCCTATTCCCTCGCGCCATTCCTCCGGCAAATCCGCGGGCGTTGCGCTGTAGTGGCCGAACAGGTCGCGCACGACACCTTCGGCATCATCCATCACTCGCATCACACGGTCGTGGCGATACATGCGCGGATAGAGAAAGCCCTTGATGTCGCGGTCGGCCTTGTCCATGGCAGGAGAAAAGCCAACGATCGGCCGCGGCGCCTCGCGCACGTCCGCTGCCGAGCGCGGCTTGAGCATCGCGACGCGCCGGCCGCACTCGGCGATCACATCCTCGATCATGCGCGTAATGATGCGGCGCACGAGCTCATGCGCGCGCCGCGCAGTTTCGAGGCCGGGATGCTCGCGATCGATGTCCGCCAGAATGCCGCCGACCAATGGAACGGCCGAAATATCCTCAAGCGTGAACAGGTCCGCGCGTAGGCCGTCGTCAATGTCATGGGCGTCGTAAGCAATGTCGTCTGATAGTGCCGCAACCTGGGCCTCCGCACTGGCGTAACTCCACAATTCGAGATCCTGGATCTTCGAGTAGGCAACGATCGCCGCGGGCACGCCATGTCTGGCATAGCGTCCGACCGGCGCGCCCTCGCGATTGGTGAGCGGACCATTGTGCTTGACCAGACCTTCAAGCGTTTCCCAGCTCAGGTTGAGGCCGTCGAATGCCGCATAGCGGCGCTCGAGATCCGTCACGATGCGCAGCGCCTGCGCGTTGTGGTCGAAGCCTCCGCTGGCTGAAAGACACTCGTCGAGGGCACGCTCGCCCGCATGACCAAATGGCGGATGACCTAGATCGTGTGCGAGCGCCAAGGCCTCCGCCAGGTCCTCATCGAGGCCAAGCGCGCGTGCAAGCGAGCGGGCAATCTGGACGACTTCCAAAGTGTGCGTCAGCCGCGTTCGGTAATGGTCCCCTTCGTGATAGACGAAGACCTGCGTCTTGTGGGCAAGCCGCCTGAAGGCGGCGGAATGGATGATCCTGTCACAGTCCCGCCGGAAGGCATTGCGTGTCGGACTGATCGTCTCGGCATGGAGCCGACCGCGGCTTTGCGCCGGATCCGCAGCATAAACTGCCCTTTCGCGCCCGGGTTCGACCGCCATCGCATTTCTTAGCTTTGGCGCATGATCTCGTCCGAAAACCGGTACCCACTTTTCGGGATCATGCGCTGGATTGACCTCACTGGCCCGCGCACTTAACTATCCGTTGGGGCATCTGCCAATAGGATCGGCCCGAAAAGGCACAAGGATGAGCACAGGCATTACGGTCAGCGAACGGGCGGCAAAACGGATCGGCGAAATCCTCAAGGGTGAGCCGGCCGGAACCATGCTGCGCGTCAGCGTCGAAGGCGGCGGCTGCTCGGGCTTTCAGTACAAATTCGACATGGAGCGCGCGAAGGCGGCCGACGATCTCGTCATCAGCCGCGACAACGCCGTGGTGCTGATCGATCCCATGTCGGTGAACTACATGGCCGGCTCGGAGATCGACTTCGTCGACGACCTGATCGGCGCCTCGTTCAAGGTGAAGAACCCGCAGGCGAAAGCCTCCTGCGGCTGCGGTACCAGCTTCGCGCTGTAGCGCTTATTCTGCCGCGACCGCGGGCGGAGCTTCCTCGACTTCCTGGAGCTGCGGTTCGAGCCGGCGCTTGAGCATCCGATCGAAGCGGTCGAGGTACAGATAAATCACCGGCGTGATGTAGAGCGTGAGCAGCTGCGACAGCACCAGCCCGCCGACGACTGCGACGCCAAGCGGCTGACGCAATTCAGCGCCCGCGCCGGTCCCGAGCGCGATCGGGATTGTGCCGAAGATCGCCGCGAAAGTCGTCATCATGATCGGGCGGAAACGCAGTGTCGCCGCTTCGCGGATCGCGGCCTCGGCCGACAGGCCTACGCGGCGGCGTTCGATAGCAAAGTCGATCATCATGATCGCGTTCTTCTTGACGATGCCAACCAGCATCACGATACCGATCATCGCGATCACCGACAGGTCCATGCGGAACAGCATCAGTGTCAGGATCGCGCCGATACCCGCTGAAGGAAGACCGGAAATGATCGTGATCGGATGGATGAAGCTTTCGTAGAGAATTCCGAGCACGACATAGGCAGCAAAAATGGCCGCAAGGATCAGGATGCCCTGCCCGCGCAAGGACTCCTGGAAAACCTGCGCTGTACCCTGGAATCCGGTCGTGATCGTCGCCGGCAAGCGCTCGTCACGCTCGAGTTTGGTGATGGCGTCGACCGCCTGGCCGAGTGAAAAGCCCGGCGCGAGGTTGAACGAGATTGTCACCGCCGGCTGCTGGCCCTGATGATTGACCTGCAGCGGACCGACCGTGCGCACGAAATGCGTCACCGCCGACAGCGGAACGGTCGTCCCATTCGTGGTCTTCAGGAAGATGCGGTTGAGATCGTCCGGACTCTGCTGGAATTCAGGCTTGGTCTCGAGAATGACCTGATAGTCGTTCGCGGGCGTATAGATCGTCGCCACCTGGCGCGAGCCGAACGCGTTGTAGAGCTCCTGGCGCACCTGGTCGACCGAAACGCCATAGACGGCCGATTTCTCTCGGTCCACCTCGACCGTCACTTGCGGATTTTTCACGTAGAGGTCGGTCGTGACATCGAGCAGCCCCGGAATTTGCGCGATCTTGTCGCGCAGCTGCGGGGTAATGCGATAGAGATCCTGGGTGTCGTTTGATTGCAGCGTGTACTGATACTGGCTCTTGTTGAGCCGCCCGCCGAGATTGATGTTCTGGATTGGCTGGAAGAAAATCTGGATTCCGGGAACGATGTTCACGTTCTGGCGCAGCCGCGCGATGATCTGCTGCATGCCGTCACGCTCGTCCCGCGGCTTGAGCGCGACCAACATACGCCCGCTGTTTCCGAGCGTATTGGGACCGCCCGACCCTACAGTCGAATTGACATAAGCGACGCCCTTGTCGGCGCGCACGAGCTCGGCAATCTTTCGCTGGTGCTCGACCATCGCAGGAAATGCGATGTCGGTGTTCGCTTCCGTAATGCCGACCATGTAGCCGGTGTCTTCGGTCGGGAAGAAGCCCTTCGGCACGATAATGTAAAGCCAGACCGTGCCCGCAATCGTGGCTAGCGTGACCCAGACCATGACCTGCTTGGCCTTGAGCACGCGATCGAGGCTCCACTCGTAGGCCTTGAGGCCGGAAGCGAACATCGCTTCGAACCAGCGCAGCACGAAGTTCTGCTTCTCGTGCGGGTCGTGGCTTTTGAGGACGCGCGCGCACAACATCGGCGTGAGCGTAAGCGACACAAATCCGGAAACGATGATCGCCACCGAGATCGAAACCGCAAACTCGCGGAAGACGCGGCCGACCATGCCGCCCATCAGCAGAACCGGAATGAACACCGCGATCAGCGAGAACGTGATCGAAACGATGGTGAAGCCGATCTCGCGGGAGCCCTTCAGCGCCGCCTCGAACGGGCGCATGCCGCCTTCGATGTGGCGCACGATATTTTCCAGCATGACGATCGCGTCGTCGACCACGAACCCCACCGACAAGGTCAACGCCAGCAGCGTCATGTTGTTGATTGAAAAACCGAAGGCGTACATCGCCGCGCAGGTCCCGATCAACGAAACGGGCACCGCCAATGCCGGAATGATCGTCGCCGAAACCTTACGCAGGAACAGGAAGATGACCATGATCACGAGCGCGATCGCGATCGCGAGCGTCTCCTGCACGTTCCAGACCGCCGCGCGGATCGAAATCGAGCGGTCGAACAGCGGCTGCATCTGGATTGCGAGCGGCACCTGCGCGCGCATTTGGGGAAGCTTGGCGCGCACGAGATCCACGACTTCGACGGTATTGGCATCGGGCTGACGCTGGATTGCGAGCACGATGGCGCGTGAATCGTTGAACCAGGTGGCGATCTTGTCGTTCTCGACGCTGTCGATGACCCTCGCTACCTCGCTGAGCTTGATCGGAGCGCCATTGCGATAAGCAACGACGACATCACGGTAGTCGGCCGCGTGAAGCATCGCGCCGGTCGCAAGCAACGTGACCGCCTGCTCCTTGCCCTGCAGAGTACCGACGGGCGCGGAAGAATTGGCTTTGGCGACGACGCTACGGATATCGTCCAGAGAGATGTTACGCGCCGCTGCGGCGACCGGATCGACCTGCACGCGCACGGCAAATTTCTGCGCACCATACACAAGCACCTGCGCAACACCGGGCAATTGCGAGATTTGCGGTGCCAGCACCGTTTCGGCGTAATCGTTGATCGCCGACAACGGCATCGTGTCCGAGCGCATGCTGATGTACAGAACGGGAAAGTCGCCAGGATTGACTTTGCGGAAGAACGGCGGCGTCGTCATTTCGACCGGCAACCGGCGTTGCGCCGTCGCAAGCGCGGTCTGCACGTCGAGCGACGCGCCGTCGATGTTACGGCCAAGGTCGAACTGGACGGTGATCTGCGTCGAGCCAAGCGACGACGACGATGTCATCGACGAGATGCCGGAAATCGTCGAAAGCTGCCGTTCGATGGGTGACGCAACCGAGGCCGCCATCGTTTCCGGGCTCGCGCCGGGCAGCGTGGCCGTGATCTGGATGGTCGGGAAATCGACGGCCGGCAGCGCCGCCACCGGCAGCAGACGATAGGCGAACGCACCAAAAACGATCAGCGACGCCGTCATCAGCGTCGTCAGCACCGGGCGGCGAATGCAGGCCTCGGAAATATTCATGGATTAGCTGCCAGCGACTTTCGGCGGGCGTGGGTTCACGCGCGTCCCGTCGGACAAGAGCAACTGGCCGTCGGTGACGACGGTTTCGCCGCCGCTCAGACCCGACGCGATGACGGTCTCACGGCCTACCTGCCGCTCGACCTGAACGTTCTGAACCTTCGCAATGCCATCCTTGACGATGAAGACGAAGTTTCCGCTCTGGCTCACCTGCACCGCGGTCGAAGGCACCACGACGCCCTCTTCCGTACGCAGCGTCATGTCGGCGGTGACGAGCGTGCCGGGCCACGGCAGCTCGTCCTTGTTCGGCATCGTGGCGCGGATTGTGGCCATGCCGGTCGCCATATCGACCGTATTCTCGATCATGGTGACCTGGCCGTTGGCCCGCTTGTCCTCGCCGGGAATGACCGCTTCCACGGTCGCGGTTTCGGCGCCAATCGCCTTGCGGATGTCGGGAAGATTTTTCTGCGTCACCGTGAAGCTGACATAGACCGGCGCCGTCTGCACGATTGTCGCCATCGGCGAGGTGTCGGCCTGACGCACGAAATTGCCGACCTTCACATTGGCCATGCTGATGCGGCCGGAGATCGGCGCGCGGATCGTGCAGAAGCCAAGCTGGACTTTTAAATTCTCGAGCTGCGCGCGGTTGGATTCCGCCGTTGCCTTCGAGATGTTGACCTGCGTCTGCGCGTTGTTGAGCGTGACGATCGGGGTGGCGTTTCTTGCGACGAGGTCGGTGTAGCGCTCGACGTCGCGTTGCGCCTGCTCGAACGTGGCCTGCGCGCCGTTGATCACGGCCTCGACGCGCTTCATGTCGGCTTCGATCTGGCGGCAATCGAGCGTGAAAAGCTCATCGCCTTTTTCGACGCGCGCGCCGTCAAGGAAACGAACGCTCGTGATCGTGGTGTCGACCTGCGTCTTGATGGCGACAGCGGCGATGGGGGTCACGGTGCCCAGGGCCCGGATCTGCACCGGCAACGTCTTGCGCTCAACGGTGGCGGTCTCAACCGGGACTGGCCGGGCCTGCCCCTGCGTGCGCGCCGCAACGCCGTCGGTCGTCCAGAAGCCGCGGACGAGCACGACGATACCGAGCAGGGCCAGCGCCGCCCCTCCAATGAGCCATTTTCGCTGAAGCATCGGTAATTTTCGGTCCGGACTCATCGGGCCCCGCCCGGACGCTCCCTCTTCCGCGGATCTTCTACCAACTCAGGAGGCCGCGTTGGCGGCTTTCCTACCATATAAACGTTAATCCGTGCATATCCCTGCGCTGCCTGATAAACACGGTGAATACGGCATTATTCGCCCCTCCCGAACGCCAAAAATCAATGCGAATCGCCACCTGGAACGTCAATTCCATTCGTCAGCGCATGG
>Ga0157303_10000031_pt1 | contig 14355 bp, 11 predicted proteins | sample NitcycUS118311C2_FD_108399 | JGI IMG/M metagenome (GOLD analysis project Ga0157303, IMG submission 108399) | Soil microbial communities from Arlington Agricultural Research Station in Wisconsin, USA - Nitrogen cycling UWRJ-S118-311C-2 | ecosystem: Environmental > Terrestrial > Soil >... | reverse complement strand
TCTCTATCCAGCGACCGACGAGCAGACCAAACTCGATTTCGCCGCGTGGCGGAAGACGAACAAGCGATAGCTTTCACGCCGATGACGCCGGGAGCTACTCCATAAGTAGCTTGAAACGATCGAGCAGGAAAAGGTCGCCGCCCAGGCAAATTGACGGTCAGCACAAGCACAAAGCCATCGGACATGCGTTTGCCTTCATTGCCCGCACGGCGACACTCCGGAAAAAAGAGCGCGGAGTCGCCGTTGTGGCTTGCGGCGACTCCGCTGGTGTCAGGGCCGAAGGCGCCCAACACCTTTCGCTGCTGGAAATAGCTGTTCGGCGGGTGGAAAGCTTGAAGAAGGTCTGGATTTTTTCTTGAGACGGCGCGGCGACAACGATGCGGCAGACAGGCAGAGCAGCGTTGTCCTACTGTTTGCAGGACCGTCGTTTCTATCCTAAGTGGCGCTTCTCGGAGAGAGGCCTAGGTCCCTCCCGGCTTCAGGATCGGCGAAAGCGAACGACCTGCCCGCTCCCGGATGTCCGAACGAAGTAGGGTGACCAAAGGGTGATTGGGACCGAATATGGCGGCGATGGACAAACAACTTTCGCGCTGCCGGATTTTCGCGGCCGCACCATGATAGGAGCCGATAATATTCTCTTTGCGCTCGGTCTGGAGCTCGGCACCGACGCAAATGTGCTGACGATCGCCAATCTCGCCGCGCACAATCATTCATTGGATGGAACGTCGACCCCCGAAGTCCCGCTCGCCGGCGCGCTCCCACTCTTCGCCTCCGGCCTCGGCGCATTGTGGCTTGTGGCTTGGCGCAGGAAGAAGAAAGCAGCACTCGCAGAGGCTAGCGTGGCGGGATCCGCAAAGTACGAGGCGATAGATTTATAGGCCCGCGATCTCTGTAATACGCTTCACGCTTTCAGGCGCATCCCATTGTGCAGGCCCTACCGTTCGGCCAATTTCGCGTCCGTCGCGGCCTATCAGGATAGTGGTCGGAATGCCGGTTATCCCAAGCGCATCCATAACGTTCTTTGAAGGATCGACGTAAATCGAAAGATTATTCAGGCCTAACCTTTCGTAGAAAGAACGCACCGTTAGAGTGCCAGAAACGTCTACCGAAATGGGTACAATTTTTATGTTCTTGTTCGCGAGGAGCAGCACAAGGTGATTAAGCGAAGCCATCTCCTCCTTGCAGGGAGGGCACCATGTCGCCCAGACATTCACCAAAATAAGAGTGCCGCGGAAATTGTCTAATGTAAGGTTGCGCCCCGATCCGTCCGAAAACGTAAAATCAGTGAGCCCTTGAGGGGTGTTATGAGCGACCAACTCCGCAGCTGGCAATTTGAGCGGAAAGAATTCACGCAGTATGAGCGGGAACGCAACGAACGCGCAAACGATTATCAGGCTCGGTACTAACGAACGCCGCATAGCGAACACAGGTCAGCTTTGGCCACAGGATGGAACGGAATCATGTCTGCCTCTGGCCCAAAGCGGACTTTCTAAAACCGGTCTGCTTTTAGGGGTAAAGCGGACACGGCGATTGCACTGCGAAATTCCTCTTATGACCCAAAGCGGACATCGGCGGTCTCTTAATGTGTCCCATTCAAATCGGTGCGATTGCCTCCTGAACCTCGGGGGCCGTATGAAAAGGCGCGAGTTCATCATATTAGTTGGAAGCGCAGTCGTCTCCCGCCGCTTGCCGCTCGTTCGCAGAAGCCCGCTATACCATTCGAAGGACGTAACCTAGCTATCGCGTATCGTTGGGCCGATGGCCACAACGACCGGCCATCCCGATGGAATCATCTCGGCGGTAATTGATGAAAATCTTACCAGCCATAGCCCGCCGGGTCGCCTCCTCTGCTAGTCTAATTCCTGCCGACGCAACTGCTGCCTTCCAGGGAGGGAGAGCATGGCAGACGGCGCGCGAGAGGTACGCGTGTTCGTGTCCTCGCCCGGGGATGCGCAATTCGAGCGCATGCGGCTGGAGCGGGTGACCGAGCGCCTCAACGGCGAGTTCCAGGGCATCGTCCATATCGTGCCGATCCGCTGGGAGACTGAGTTCTACAAGGCGCACCAGACCTTCCAGGCGCAGATACCGGAAGCCGCGCAGTGCGACATTGTCATAGCGATTTTCCGTAGCCGGCTCGGCAGCGTGCTGCCGGCCGATTTCCGTCGCATGACCAATGGCGAGCCCTATCCGAGCGGCACCGCTTACGAGGTTCTCACCGCCATCGACGCCAGCAAGGCGCACGGCTTTCCGGATGTCTACGTCTTCCGCTTCCCGCAGCCGCCGAGCGTGCAGCTCGATGATCCCAAGCGCAATGAAATCGAAACGCAGTGGCAGCATCTGAAGGCGTTCTTCGACGCCTGGTTCAAGACGCCGTCGGGCGAGTTCAAGGCGGCATTCCAGAGCTTTGCGTCGACCGACGATTTCGAGGCGCAGGCTGAAGTCCTGCTGCGCAAATGGCTGGAAGAAAAGGTTCTGCATGGCCGCTCCCTCACCTGGCCGGCAGAGATCAAGGGCTCGCCGTTCCGCGGACTTGCCGCATTCGGCGCCAAGCACGCACCGGTATTTTTCGGGCGCAGCCGGGATATCACCAAAGTCATCGACCGGCTCAAGGACGCGGCCGAGAAGGGTTGCCCGTTTCTGCTGGTGGATGGCGCGAGCGGCGCCGGCAAGTCTTCGCTGGTGCGCGCCGGCCTCGTGCCGCGGCTGACCGCGGCGGGCGTGGTGCCGAGCGTCGACATCTGGCGCGTCGCAGTCATGCGACCGGCGGAAATTGTGGGCGACCCGTTTGCGGCGCTGGCGCGCGCGCTTCTGGTGGCTGAGTCCGATCTGCCCGAGGCAGAGCAAGGTCGGCCGCCGGCCCTGCCGGAATTGAGCGCAAGCGACTTCCCGCGGGCCGACGATCTTGCCGCACTGCTGGCACACGCCGATGCGTCCGCCCCCAAGCCTATACTCTCCACGTTCAGCGCCATCGAGCAGACGGCGCGAGAGAAAGAAGGCTACGGCCGCGCCGTCAAGGTGGCCTTACTGCTGGTGGTCGATCAACTCGACGAACTGTTCGGTGCCGACATCGGCAACGATATCCGTGCCCGCTTTGCCCAGCTGCTCAGGCTTCTGGCGCGCAGCGGCCGGGTGTGGGTGATCGCCACGCTGCGTGCCGACCTGTTCGATCACTTTCTGTCGCAGAAAGATCTCAAGCAGCTCAAGGACGACGGCTCGTCTTACGACCTCGCCCCGCCCGATGCCGCCGCATTGGCCGAAATTGTGCGAGCGCCGGCGGCGGCGGCTGGCCTTGTCTATGAGAGCGACACGAAAACGGGGGAACGGCTCGACGAACGCCTGCTCGCGGACGCCGAGCGTGCCGACCTGTTGCCGCTGCTGCAATTCACGCTCAACCAGCTGTTCGAGGCGCGCGAACGCCGCGATCATGGCGGCCAGCTCACCTTTGCTGCCTACCGTGCGCTTGGTGGTCTCGAAGGCGCGGTCGAGAAGGAGGCGGAAGCGGCATTCGCCAGGCTCGGCGCAACCGAACAGGCACGGCTGCCGCGGTTATTGCGGGAGCTGGTGGCGCCTGCCGGCGATGCCACGATGACGGCCGCACGTGCGGCCTTCGACATCCGTCCGGTGCCGCTGGCCGATGCGGCATATGACGAAGCCTCGGCTCGGCTGGTGCAGGCATTGATCGATGCCCGCATCCTGCTCTCCTCCGGCGAAGGCGGACAAGCGACCGTGCGGCTCGCCCACGCCCGCGTTCTCGACAGCTGGCAACGGGCAAGCAAGATCGTGGCGGACAACGCCGATTTCTATCGCATCCGCGCCGAGGTCGAGGAGCAGCGGCGCCGGTGGGACGCAGCCGGGCGCCGGCGCGATTTGCTGATCGGGCGAGGACGACCGCTCGCCGAGGCAGAAAGCATTGTCCGCAATTTTTCGGGGGAGCTACCGACAGCGACGCGCGAGTTCGTGCGGCGCTCCGGTCGGCGCGCGCGCCTGATGCAGACGCTGACAGCGGCCGCGGCAGTCATCTTTGCGGCCGTGGCGGGGGTCGCGGTCTACGAGTGGCGACATACCGTTAGTTTGCAGCGCGAGGCGGTGGAAAAACGCGACCAATTGCTGGTCTCACAATCTCGCTTCCTGGTCGACCGCGCGAACCAGGGAAACCAGGCGGGCGATGCCGGCACAGCGATGCTGCTCGCCCTTCAGGCACTGCCGGACACGCGCAGCGGCGTGGGAAGACCCATGGTGCACGAGGCGGAGGCAGCTCTGTTCGCCGCTTACCAGGATCTTAAAGAACGGATCGTCCTGAAGGGCCACGACGGTGTGCTGTGGAGCGCGCGCTTAGCGCCGGACGGCAAGCGTATTGTCACCGCGTCCGAGGACAAGACGGCCCGCGTGTGGAATGCCGAGAATGGCGATCAGCTGGCCATTCTTCGGGGCCACACAGAAGGGGTGCGGGTTGCATCCTTCAGCCCCGATGGCAGGCAAGTGATTACCGGCTCGACGGACAAGACGGCGCGCTTGTGGAACGCGGAAACGGGTCAGCAATCCGCTGTTCTCGAACATGACGGGGTCGTGCGAAGCGCTGCTTTCAGTTCCGATGGTCGGCGCGTCGTGACGGCGTCCGATGACAAGACCGCCCGCATCTGGGACGTTCAGACTGGCAAGCAGATTGCCGCTCTGACGGGGCATACGGCACGGGTGCGCGATGCCGCATTCAGCCCGAACGGCCGGTACGTCCTCACATCGTCCGACGACAAAACCGCGCGTCTGTGGGACTCCAAAACCGGCGAGCCGGTCCACATCCTCGAAGGGCATACGCAGTCAGTGCGTGGCGTCGCATTCAGCCCTGATGGCGAGCGCGCGGTTACGACATCCCTCGATCATTCGGCGCGCGTGTGGAGCGTGGAAACGGGCAAGCAGTCCGTCATCCTCGGACATGGCGACGTCGTGACGAGCGCGGCCTTCAGTCCCGACGGTCAGCGCATTGTGACGGCGTCCGATGACAACACCGTGCCCATCTGGGACGCGCAGATGGGCGAGCGGATTGTTACTCTCTCCGGGCGGACTGCCGTGTACAGCCCCGATGGCCGCAGCATCGTGACGTCCGACGGTGATACGGCCCGCATCTGGAATGCCGACAACGGCAAGCTCGCGATGGTTCTCAGGGGCCACCGAAGCCGGGTGACGGGCGCGGTGTTCAGCCCCGATGGTCGATCCGTCCTGACGGCGTCCGACGACAAGACCGCGCGGCTATGGAGCGCCGGCACAGAAACAAACACGCAGATGGCCGTCCTGGCGGCACACACGGGATCTGCGGGGCGCGCGGTATTCAGCCCGGATGGCCGTCGCGCTCTCACGGCATCCGATGACAACTCAGTCCGGCTGTGGGATGCCGAGGCCGGTCGGCAGATTGCGACCTTCACAAGGGCGGGATCGGGAATGGCGGCCTTCAGCCCCGATGGCCGACTGGTCGCGATACCCGACAACAATACTGTTGTCGTCCGCGACGCCAATACAGGTGAACGTGAGGACCGTATCTTTCAGGGACACAGCGCGGCGGTACAGAGCGTTGCCTTCAGTGCCGATGGCCGGCGCATTGTAACGGCATCCGACGACAGGACGGCCCGCGTTTGGGATCTTCAGACAGGCGGGCAGATTGCGGCTCTAACGGAGCATACCGCGCCGGTGCGCAGCGCCGTGTTCAGCCCCGATGGCTTGCGCGTGGTGAGCACCCAGACGCCGCAACGCAGCGGCAACGTCACGATCGTCACGTCGAACGATAGCGTCGCGCTCCTGTGGGATGCTTTGTCCGGTCGGGTGATCCTGCGATTCGAAGGAGATATGGTGCAACTGTACGACGCTACCTTCAGCCCCGACGGCAAGCGAATCGTGACGGCAAGCGGCGACAATACTGCGCGCATTTGGGATGCCGCGACGGGCAAACCGATAGCGGTTCTGAGCGGGCATTCGGACTCCGTATTGAGCGCCGCCTTCAACAGCCGGGGCGACAAAATCGTGACGGCGTCCGCCGACGAAACGGTGCGCGTTTGGGATGCCGAAGCGATGACGACAATAGCGGTTCTGAAGGGTCATTCCGGGGCGGTGTGGAGCGCTGTGTTCAGTCCCGACGGAGAGCGGATACTGACGGCATCGGATGACACCACGGCGCGAATTTGGCGCATTTTTCTGACGACCCAGGCGCTCGTCGACCGCTCCAAGATCGTGGTGCCGCGCTGCCTTACGTCGCAGCAGCGGGCGAATGCCTTCCTCGATTCGCAGTCACCGGCCTGGTGCAATGAGCAGAAGAAGTGGTCGGACCAAGCCGCCGATTAGGCGGCTTGGCTGGGCAGAAGTGAACCTCTCGTAGACAATTCACTCACCTGGGGGTGAAACTCGGCGGAGGCCGGTAAACCGGCCGCGCAAGAGTTTGCCTCGGGATCATCGTCTGCCTCGGGATCGGCCGCGCATAAGCCTGCCTCACTGCCTGCGTCGAATAATTCGGCTTCGCCGTCATATTCTGCTTCGGCACATAAGGCACCTTCTGCTTCGGCACGTAAGCCGTATCCTGCTTCGGCACATAAGGCGGCTTCGCATCAGGCCGGCCCGGTTTCGCGGGCACTGATCCCTGGCCGCAACCACGCCGGTTTCGATAACAATCTTTAGACGGCGTTGGCGTCGGTTTTTTTGCCGGACCGGCGTTTTCGCCACCGGCCGGTCCGTAAACGACCCGATCCCTGTGCGGCACACGCTGGTAATCGCCGCGTCCTGGAATCGACGGAACGCTGCTCGGCACGCTGCTCGGAACGCTACCCACGCTCCCTGTCCTCGTCGGTTGTGCGTTACCTGGCCTTGTCGGTTCCACGCTGCCTGCCCTCGTCGGTTGGACGCTGGCAAGGATACCGCAGGGAGTCATCGCGCGAGCGCTTAAGCATCGGTCCGCGAATTCCGATGGCCCGGGCCCCGCTCGTTGTGGTCTGTCGAGAACACTCGGTGTTCCTATGACCGTATCGCCGGGCCGGGACAGCGTTCGACACCTTTGCGGCGTGTCGATCGCACAGACTTCGATTGTTCCTCTCCGCAGAACCACCGTTGTTTGCTGCGGCTCAGCGAACAGATCAAATGTCGTGCCGCGAACTTTGATAATGACCGTTTGGGTCTTGATCAGGTATGCCTCTGATTGCGAAACACCGCTGTTCCAGCGCAGCGCGCCCGCCTCGGCGGTCACAACGAGTTCCGATACGGCCCGGCCCGATTTGAAGACGACACGGTCGATTTTCATTTTCGCCGCCGGACCCATTCTTATGTCCGTCTCGTCAATGAATGAAATTCTCGCGCTGCTCTCGATCTCGGTTCGGATGAATTCATCTTCGGAAACGTCGTCGCCTTCGACTTTCTTCGCCCATGACTGTCCGGATACTGAGCTCGCAACGTCATGGACGGCACTTGTCACGCCGCCGACCCGACTGCCCGCTTGAGCGTGGGTTGAGGCAATAGTTCCAACAACGATGGCGGCGAAAACAGTGGCAGAGTGGTGGAGGTAATGCATCGCGCCCTCCTACATCATCAGCCTTTGACAAAATTAAATTAGCACAAGATAGGGAACCAATATGTGAGGTGCCTCACAAAGTATTTGTATTCGCGCGTATCGGTAGCGGACTACCAAGAAATTCGTTCAACTGTGTTTGAAAGACAATTTTTCCACGGCGAGCGGTGGAGGACTACCAGCAAGCGAAGCCTTCTCCGATCCGCGACGTGGTTACGTTGCACCACACTCCGCGTCATGCCGGACTTGTTCCGGTCGTCCACGTCTTGCAATCCGCCACGCCGTTAAGACGTGGATGCCCGGCATAAAGCCGGCATGACGATCGAGAGACCGGTTGCGTGAGTGAAACCCGGCAAATCCCCTACCGTGGCGGGATCTGGATAAATTCCGCGAGCTGTTCCTTGGTGAGCGGCATTTCCAGAAATTTTCCAGCGACCGCGTCTTGCATCACCAGGTCGACATCGGACAATTTGTCCGGATTCATCGCCGATTTCGGATTAAATTCGTCGCGTTGCAATTCGACCAGGCTTTCGGGCATGCGCATATGCTCGGAATAGTATTTGACGGCAAGCGGATTGGAGTACATCCAGTCGAGCGTCTCGCGATAGGCGCGCATGAACCGCACCATGACGTCGTGGCGGTCCTTCAAGGCGTTGGCGTTGACGATTTCGACCCGCACGGTCTGATTGCGCATGGAAGGCAAGTCGCTGCCGCGCATCAAGACGCGGATGCTCTTGGCCTGTAACTCCTTCAACCCGAACGGTGCCACCGACCAGCCGATGTCAATCTGCCCCGACATTGTCATTGTGAACGTCCCGGGCGGTCCGCCGGTCTGTGCCGGCTTCGCCTTCAGGCCGTAGTGGGCGATCAAAGCGCGCAATACGCTGTCGGAGGTCGAGCCATTGGTCGAATAGGCGATCGTATGCCTGTCGCTGATGTCTTTCACGCTCGTGATCGGCGAACTGGCTGGCACAAACCAATAGATATCTTGCACTCCGGTATAGGCCGCCGCCAGGACGCGCACCGGTGCGCCCTTAGCGTATGCGCGCATGGCGCCCGGGGTGCCGACGCCGATGCCGATATCGGCGCTGCCCGATATAACCGCCTGCAGGGTTTCGCCGGCGCCTTGGGTGCCGTAATTGTCCAGAACGATGCCGTGCTTCTGAAAAATGCCGGCCTTCATGCCAAGCGTCGGCACCTGATTGGCCCAGGCATCGATCTGGCCGACCGCGACTTTGATCGTGTCCTGTGCACCGGCCGGTGCGGCAAAGCCGGCCGAAACGGCCAAAAAATAACCACGTAAAGAACCGCGAAGACGCCTCGCGTGGATATATGGCCCTTCATGGTCTTCCCCCTCCCGCAGTGTTGCCTGAAGATACAAGGCTCCCTGCTCTCGCGCCAAGATTCCCATGTCCGCTTCTAACCCAAAGCGAACATCGTCCGTAACGCGGGGACCCCCTTCCAGCTCGCTGGTTTCAATGGCTACGATGCACAATTGTGGCCTCAGGAGCGGCAATGCGACGGCGTGAGTTCATGGGCCTGCTCGGGGGCTTGGCCGCTATGCCACTCCGTGCGCACGCGCAGCAGCCTGGCGAGATGCGGCGCATCGCGGTGTTGCTGGCTTTGGCGGAGGCCGACCCGGAAACGCAGGACCGCATCAGATCGTTTCAGCAAGGGATGCGCGAACTGGGTTGGATAGAAGGCCGCAACATTCGCATCGATTATAGATTTGCTGCCGGACGTCGTGACCTGCTTCAAACACACATTTCCGAGCTGGTCGCGGCCGCTCCGGAAGTCATCCTTGTCAACAGCACACCGGTAACGACAGCGCTGCATCAAGCGACCCGCACAATTCCAATTGTGTTTGCCCAGATGATCGATCCGGTTGCCGGCGGCGTTGCCCAGAGTCTGGCAAAGCCCGGCAGCAATGTTACAGGCCTCATGGATTTTGAATTTGCCATCGTTGGAAAATGGCTGGAGCTGCTGAAAGAAGTTGCTCCGAAGCTCACCCACGTGTCGGTGCTTTGGACCCAAAGTATCACCTATGCGGGCCTTGTGCGGGAAACCGAACGAACCGGACCGCGTCTTGGTCTCAGAGTGGCATCATTTGATGTCAGTGCACCTGCACAATTCGAGGCGGCGATTACGGAGACCGCGCGCGAAGAAAATGGCGCTCTCGTGCTGCTTCCAACACCCCAAAATTCGGCCAATCGAGACCTGATCAACGCGCTGGCGATACACCATCGTTTGCCGACGATGTCTGCGTTTCGTTTTTTTGCGGTTAGCGGAAGCCTGATGTCCTACGGCGCCAGTCTTCCGGAATTGTATCGGCGAAGCGCGTTTTACGTTGATCGCGTCCTCAAGGGCGAAAAACCGGCCGATTTGCCCATCCAGGGCCCCACCAAGTTCGAGCTCGTCATCAACCTCAAGACTGCAAAGACACTGGGGCTGAAGATTCCGCCGTTCCTGCAGCAGCGAGCCGACGAGGTCATCGAATAAACCTCAATGTCCGCTTTTGACCCAAAGCGGACAAAATTCCCGCTAACACGAGTGGCGCTATTGCCGTACCGATTTGCCGCCGCCGGGCGGCGCAATCCCGAAGGCACCGAACGGGATGATCAGAATCGGGCCTTGTGGATTATGTGTGACCGTCACGGTCCAACGACGCCAGTCAGGCTCGTCGCTGGCCAAACGGGAGGTCGTCATCACCAGATGCGCAAGCCGCTTGGCTCTCGTATGCGCGACAACAATGTCGGCGAGATCGTATCCCGTGTTATCCCGGAAATATTCATCGCAGTTGGACAAGTGAAAATAAAACCTAGGCATGGCCGTTCTCCCCGGTCTCCCACCGGTATTGAACGGTACATCACCGATACGCACGCGCTGTGGTAGCGCGCTGACAGCTGCGTTTAACGTTGACGGGCTCAATTTGATTCAATTTCAGGCGGTACCATCGTTGCTCGCACCGACGAGCATCGGTTTGCTTCGTCTTACCACCGGCGCCAACGATAGTCCTGGCCACCCGGCCAACGGGCATTGCCGGTTTGGGGACTCCAACCGCGTTGAGGAAAAAAGAACCCGTCGTTCCGGAAGTTGTCGTTCGCAACGTAGACATCGGGCGAAACCTCGCGCGTTATGAAGCCACCTTGGGGCTGATTGCTCAGCACCGCGACAAACTCGGTGCGATAGTTGGTTTCTTTGCTGAGTGGCTCGTCCGAGATGATGATCGAGGATCGCGGCAATGCGGTCGGCCCAATGCGATCGAGCACGTCCTTCGGGATGGTGATGCGGTCGAGCGCGCCCTTGGCGTCGTCCCCCTCGTCGATCGTGACTGCAGTCCAGCGCAAGCCATCGTCCGTGCGCGCCATCGCGGTGAACACATGCGTGCCGATCGGCTTCTCGGGATTGCGGATCGTGACCGGGACCTCGATGCTGAAATCGAACACTTCGCCCCCGTCCGGCCATCGCTTGTGCGTGTTGCGCCGCACGTAAAGCTTCTGCGTGGCGCGGCTGATGTAGATCGAGACCGGAACGGCCGCGAGTTTCGCATCGAGCGCCGCCTTGGCGGTGGCGGCCTTCCTGGCCTCGGCCGCCTTGGCGGTGTCCTTGGCAGCAGCGATAGCGTCGAGCTTGGGCTTGGCGTCAGCCTTGGCCTTGTCGAGCTGCATCCTTGATTCTTCGGACCTGGATGCGGCCTTCTGCTTTCGCTCCTCGGCCCGCGCCTTCGCCTGGTCCGTCGTGGCGGCGGCGAGCGCCTTTTCGGCGGCGGCGAACTCGGCGTCGGCGCTCTTCTTGAGCAATTCCAGCTTGCGCAGCGACGCCGTCAGCGACGCCGTCTCGCGCGGTGCTGCCACGGCGGCTTTCTTGGCCGCGTCGGCGACCTTGGCGGCTTCCGCCGCCTCGCGGGCGAGCGTGTCGGCCCGCGCCGGCGCAGCTGCGATGGCCTCCGCCTTCGGGACGAGAAGCGCCGGATGAGAAAAATTGACCGGGACTGGATCCTCCGGCGCGACGATCACCCGCATCCCGATCCGCGTCTTGTTGTACAGCCTATCGGCAAAGCCGAAGGGCATCCGCACGCAGCCGTGCGAGGCCGCATATCCGGGCAACGGGCCGCCGTGCAGCGCGATGCCGTTCCAGGTGATGCGCTGCATGTGCGGCATCCAGGCGTCGTCATACATGTTCGAGCGGTGGTCGACCTCTTTATCGACAACGGCGAAGACGCCGGCCGGCGTCTCGCGGTCCTTGGTGCCGGTCGAAACCGGCGCGCGCAGGATCCAGCCGTCCGCGTCGTAGAAAACGACCTGCTGGGCCTTGATCGATACGATCGCCATGATCGGCTCACCGGCAGCGCGCGGCGCCTCTTGGGGTGGCGCCTGTTTCGGCGCGGCGTCGGCAGTCAGCGCCGTCAGTGCGACCACTGCCGCGAGCGTCACAATGGCGGCAGGCCCCCAGCGCCTCATAGCCACGGTGGATTGCGCCGTCGTCATTCGATTTACCATACCATGCCCGGTTGGAATGCGTGCCCGCGTTTGCGTCGACCGAGGGTCAAATCGTGATGCCTGGATAACCAAATACCATACCCAGCCAATTCGTTCCCGGGGACTATCGCACGTTTATCCCTCGTTGTGCTGCACATGTCCGCTTTCGGGGACAGAGCGGACAGCTCTGAAAAATCTGGGCATCCGGCCGTCCGACGGTGGTAGTCTATTCGTTGTCGAGGTTCCCCTTCCAGCAAAGAGGCGAACCCTCTTGGCAAAATTTCTATCAGTTTTAGGGTTGATCCTTGTCGGCATTCTCGGACTTGTCGGTGCCGTTAACTTTTCTTTGCGATTCACCGGAACCACTTTGAGCGACCTGGCGCCTGCCACGACGCCGAATCCTGAAAATCCCATCACCAACAAACGGAAACTCGAAAGAATCGTCGGCACAGCCAAGGTGCTTGAAGGCGACATCATAGAAATAAGCGGTACACGAATCCGGTTGTTTGGCATTGATGCACCTGAGAATGGCCAGACCTGCACCATCAAACGGAAACCATTTCGTTGTGATCGAACCGCCACGTCTGCGCTGGCCGACAAGATTGGCACTCGCATCGTCGAATGTGAGCCGAAAGATTTAGACATTTACAGCCGCATCGTATCGGTGTGCTTCGTCGAGGGTGAGGACATAAATGCCTGGATGGTCGCCAGAGGTTGGGCATTAGCCTATCGTCAATATTCGCACGACTACGTCAGTCAGGAAGAGCGGGCGTCCAAAGCAAAACTCGGTATGTGGCAAGGAGAGTTTGAGGTGCCGTGGGATTGGCGCCAGAGGGCTTCTCAATCGAATGCTCATTTGCAGCCAGCCGATAAGCAACCGAACAGCACGCAATCGAAAGATTGCGAGATCAAGGGCAATATCACTGATGGTGGCCGTCACATTTATCACATGCCCGGGGACAAATTTTACAGTCGAATAATTATCAGTGCCGCGAAGGGCGAGCGGTGGTTTTGTACCGAAGCAGAGGCAATAGCTGCCGGATGGCACCGTTCGCGTCGATAATCTGAACAAATGTTAAGTTCCAGGTCTGACAGGCCGGTTTGCGCCGGAACTTGATTCGGACACTTTCTTCTTGCGTGTGATGAGGAGAATCTGGAGACTCTGAACCAAGCGGCGTGGGGACGGGGTAGCAGCTTGCTGACACAATGGATTGTCAAATATGGCTACGTGCCAGTTGTTCTCATTGGCATGGCCGGTCTTGCGTATGACGTTGGCACGCGCGAATCGAACAGCGCCGTCACCATTGTAGCCAAGACTCCTGTCGTGACCGAGACTCCTGTTGTGGCCGAGACTCCTGTCGCGACCGAAGCTCCTGTCGAGCGTGGGCCGCTCGCGCTGGAAACCCGGGCCGAGCCAAAGCCCAGGATGCAGCTGGCAGCACTCGACCCGAATGTTCGATTGCTGGATGAGTCCGATCAGCCGACCTCGAAGGGCTACATCATGTACTCCAACTCACCGGCGGTTTGGACGCCGGTGCCGTTGCCGGACGAAATCAGTGCTGTGCAGACACCGCACACCAACAATATACGCGCCGAGATCGAGCAGGCAGCAACGCTTTTCGATGTCGATGTGCAGATGATGAAGGCATTTGCCAAAATTGAGTCTGGCTATAATCCGAAAGCAAAGACCGGCTCATACAAGTGCCTGTTCCAGCTTTCCGACTGGGAGTTTGCCAAATACTGGCAGGGCGACATCTACGACATTCGCGACTGCTCGATCGCGGCGGCCAGAAAGTTTGCGACTGAGGCTGCGCAGTTCGAGAAGGACGTCGGTCGTAAGGCGACGGCGGCAGAAATCTATTGCATCCACCAGCAAGGGTATCAAGGCTGTGCGTTTCATTACGACGCGCCGGACCAGCTGGCATGGAAGAACATGTACCTGACCGGTGAGGGCCAGGAGAAGGGAGAGAAATGGGCGCGCAAGGCCATCTGGGGCAACGTTCCGTCGGATATCAAAAACAAGATCAAGGGCGGACTGGAGGCGCTGACCAGCGGCCAGTTCATCGCGTTATGGACCGAACGCGTTAACCGCTTCATGGCGCGCAAGGTGGAGGCGCCGGAGCACTACGTGCAGCATGCAAGCAAGGCTAAGTCGACGCAGCTAGCCGCGACCGGCAAGAATAAGACGAAGGTCGCCGCACCCGACAAGAAGAAAAAGAAGATCAAAGTGGCGTCGCATTGAGTAGGTAGGCATGCGCGGGTGTCTGCTTATGACCCAGAGCGGACATCAGTTCGCTTTTGCCCTACCCCTTTCCGTCCATTTATCTCGCGCGCTAAGAT
>Ga0157303_10000022_pt1 | contig 16128 bp, 10 predicted proteins | sample NitcycUS118311C2_FD_108399 | JGI IMG/M metagenome (GOLD analysis project Ga0157303, IMG submission 108399) | Soil microbial communities from Arlington Agricultural Research Station in Wisconsin, USA - Nitrogen cycling UWRJ-S118-311C-2 | ecosystem: Environmental > Terrestrial > Soil >... | reverse complement strand
TGTGCGCATCAGCAACGTGATAGTGCCGGCCTTTTCCGATCGGAATACGCTCAAACAGGTCATCGCAGCGGTAGAGCGCCTGCCGCAATTGCAGCAGGTTGGCGTCACCGCTGAGCTTGATGCCGAGCTGGCGCCGCACTCCGCTGCTGCCGCCATCGCAACCGACGAGATAATGCCCGGCGAGCTCCGATACCGCACTGCGGGTCTTCACTTTCGCACGCACACCGGCGGCATCCTGCGCAAAGGCGACAAACTCGCAGCCATACTGCACGTCGACCGTCGGCAGAGTTTCCGCAATGGATTTGAGCAGTGGCTCCAGCGTGTACTGCGAGATCAGCTGATACGGCTCAAGCGGCATCGCGCCGTCGGTGCACGCAGCAATCTCGGCCTGTACCTGCGCCACCGACGGATACGGCAAATGAAGCAACGGCGGCTCGATCAGCGACGTGACAATAAAGACATCCATCGGCACGTCGCGCGGGAAGCCGGCATCACGGACTTTCTGTGCAATGCCGAGCCGGCGGTAGATCTCCATTGTCCGGGCGTTGCAGCGTTCCATCTTGGGCAGGAACTGCGGGGCGTCCTTCTGCTCCAGCAGAATGCAGCGTACACCCCGGCGCCCAAGATCGATCGCGAGGGTCAAGCCCACAGGTCCGGCGCCTACGATGATGACTTCTGTGTCCAAAATAGTCCTCGGCGAATTGCCACCATGCGCCGCGCTATTGACTGTTCGACCACCGCCTATAGCATTTTCATTACAATATCGGTTGTACTGCATCGTAAGACAAAAGCGAGCGACGTTCGTGCGTGTCGAAGAGACGACGGTGTCGGTGCGCGGCGTCAAGGCCGTACGTATCCGCGAACACAAGATTCCGAGTGCCAATAGTGCGCCCTACATCTGCGTCGAAGGGCCGGACGGCAATCTCTGGTTCTGCGAAAGCGGTGTGGACAAAATTGGCTGTTTCGATGCGCGTACAGCGAACTTTCGTGAATTCGCACTCCCGACACCCGGCGCAACGCCGATCGGCATCGTGCTCGGCAGCGATAGCAATCTCTGGTTCGCTCAGAAAAAGGCCAACAAGATCGGCCGTCTTTCGGTAGGCGGCATCCTCACCGAATTCAACATCCCGACACCGAATGCCGGGCCGGACGGCATCGCGCTCGGCCCCGACGGAAATGTCTGGTTTTCCGAAACCGATGCCGGGCAGATTGGCCGCATCACACCGAACGGCAACATCACAGAGTTCAGGAGTGGCATCACGCCGGGCAGCAAGCCATTGTCGATTGTCGTGCGCGACGGCGACCTATGGTTCAGCGACGCCGCGGGTAACCGGATCGGCCGCATTACCGTCGACGGCAAGGTGATGGAATATTCCATTCCGAGTGCCGACCCTCAGCCACGTGCCATGGTTACCCATCCGGACGGCACGATCTGGTTTGTGGAAACCGGCGCCAATGCGCTTGGCCGTTTTACGCGCAACCACACCTTCAGCGAATACAAATTTCCGACGCCGAACGCCTCGCTGCGCGGGGTAACCGTCGGACCAGACGGCCATCTCTGGTGCACCGAAAACTTCGCCAACAAAATCGGTCACATGGCCGCGGATGGCACTCTGCTCGGCGAGTACGACATTCCAACCGCCGCCAGCGGGGCGCGCTGCATCGCGAGCATGTCAAATGGCAGGCTCTATTTCACGCAATACGACGCCGGCTTGATCGGCGAGATCATTCTGGACTGAGGGGAACTCGTGACAATCGAACCTATTGAATACAAAGCGGGGAGCGTCGCAGCTCGTGGCTCGCTGGTGTACGACGAGAAAGTCAACGGCCCCCGCCCACTACTGCTGATCGCGCCCAACTGGCTCGGTGTTTCTGACGCATCGAACAAGCGCGCGGCCGAAATGGCCGGCAGCAATTACGTTGCTTTCGTCGCCGACATGTATGGCAACGGCAAGATCCCTGCCGGGCCGCCGGAAGCCGCACCACTGGCGAATGCGTTGCGTGCCGATGCGCCTGAAAGGCGCCGGCGCATCGTCGCCGCGCTGGAGACACTGCGCGCCGAAAGCAGAAAGCGCGGAATTGGCGATCTCAGTCGCCAGGCAGCCGCCGGCTTTTGTTTTGGCGGCGGCAACGTGCTCGAACTTGCGCGTACAGGGGCCGATGTGAAGGCCGTGGTCTGTCTGCATGGCGACCTTCTGACGCCGATCCCGGCGAAAGCCGGCGAGATCAAGGCGGCGGTCTGCGTCCTGCACGGCTCTGCCGATCCGGTCGTGTCGAAAAAGGATCGCGATGTTTTCGAGGCTGAAATGGAGGCGTCAGGCGCGAAATGGCAGATGCTGATCTTCGGCGGTCTGCTGCACTCGTTTGCGGAAATCGAATCCGACGTGCCCGGCATTGCGCGCTACGACGCAGGCGCGGCTCGGCAAAGCTATGCAATGGTCGACGATTTTTTGACAGCCGCTTTTGAGGAAAAGCTATAGACGCCGCAGCGCGGGGAAGGGAACGTCATGCAAACGATCTGGCGCGTGCTTTTGAGCCTTTGTCTCTGTTGCTTTGCCGTCACGACGCGCGCGCAGACCTATCCGGACCGACCGATACGCCTCATCGTGTCGATCGCCGCGGGCAGCGTGACCGACGTGATCATGCGTAAGGCCGCGGCTGAATTGGCGCCGCGTTTTGGCCAGCAACTCGTCATAGAGAACCGTGGCGGCGCAAGCGGCATCCTCGGCGCGCAGACCTGCGCGCAATCACCGCCGGACGGGTACACGCTGTGCGTGATCTACCACAGTACGATGTCCTACAATCCACTGCTGTTCGACAAGCTGCCGTACAATCCCGACATCGACTTTGCCCCGGTGACGCGCCTTTTCTTTCTCACCGAGGGTCTGTTCGTTTCCACGGCGTTGGGCGTCAACTCCGTCAACGAACTGAAAGCGCTGGCGCAGAGCAAGCCGGGCGGGCTCAACTATGCAACGCTTGGCGAAGGCTCCTTCCCTGACCTGTTCATGCGCTGGCTGAATAACCAGTGGGGTACCAAAATCGTCGGCGTGCCGTACAAGGGCGGCGGGCCCGCGGCGCAAGCACTCGCCGCCAACGAGGTGCAAGTCACACGCTTCGGCGTCGGCAACTTCCTCGGACTGATCGAAGCCGGCAAAGTGAAAGCGCTCGCTGTGTCCGCCGATAAGCGCTCGCCGCTACTCCCCAACGTGCCGACCTTTGCCGAGGCCGGGCTCGGCGGCTATCCGGGCCAGGGCTGGTGGGGCCTTGCCGCCCCGCGGGGCACACCGCAGTCCGTTATTGACAAAATGAGCGCGGAATTCTCGAAGTTGTTCAGTGAGCCGAAATTCGTCGAATTCCTGGAGCAGAACGCGGTGGTTTCCGCGCCGACTACTCCGGCCAGTTTCGCTGCTTTTCTGAAGGAGGACCGCAAAGCGGCCGAGAGCCTGATCAAAATCGCGAACACCAAGCGCGAAGCATACAAACCGCAGTAGGTGCTATTGGCGCATATATTTAGAGCGGATCAATCGATCCTGCCTCCCGAAAATCTCCGCCCCGGCACACCGAGAAAGTAGCCGACCGCCTGCCCGCCATCGGAGCCGACCACGCTGCCGGTCGTGTAGCGCGACTCATCGCAGGCCAGGAACACCGCGGGCCCGGCGATATCCTCGCCCGAGCCAACACGGCCCATCGGCACGCCCTTGCGGCGGCCCTCATAGATTTCCGGATCGGCATACATTGCTTCCGTGCCCGGCGTACGGATGTAGCCGGGGGTGATCGCATTGGCGCGAATGCCGTAAGGCGCCCACTCCATCGCCTGCAGCTTCGTGAGCATGATGAGCCCGGCCTTCACGACGCTGTAGGCGCCGGCCCAGTTATAGGGGAAGAGCCCGGCAATCGACGCAATGTTGACGATGGCACCCGACTTCTGCGCGATCATGTGTTTGGCCGCTGCCTGGCTCACCAGGAACGCGCCCTTGAGACCGATGTTCATCGTCGTATCCCACGCGGCCTCGGGCAGCGCCTCGAGCTTGCCCGGCACGATCTTCATCGCATTGTTGACCAAGATGTCGATGCGGCCGCGCTCTTTGATAATGGTGTCGACGAGCCGGTTGATGTCGGCGGATTTCGCGACGTCCGCGACCACCGGAAGGCTCTTGCTGCCGAGCGCCGCGGCATCTTTTGCCGTCGCCTCAGCGGTCGCCGGATCGACGTCATTGATCACGACGTGCGCGCCCTCGCGCGCATAGGCGAGAGCAATGTCGCGGCCGATGCCGCGGCCTGCACCGGTAACGAGCGCCACCCTGTCCTTCAGTCGCACGGAGTTCCCCCAATACTGAAAATAACGCGGAAAAATCACGCTAAATCCGTGCCTCATGGCGCACAAGGCCGCTTCCGGCCTCGAAAATGGCGCCCGTGAGTGCCATCTTTGCTATTGAGAATCACCCGGCGGCCAAAGCCGCCTACTCCGGACAACATGGCCGAGCCGAAACGCAACGACCCCGCGCCTATGAGCCCGCAACCCGTCGCGGGCGGCATCGCGGCGCGCGCGCTCGGCGCCCGCTCCGCGCCCTATCTCACCGACCTCAACCCCGAGCAGCGTCAGGCGGTCGAGACGCTTGATGGACCGGTGCTGGTGCTCGCTGGCGCCGGAACCGGCAAAACGCGTGTGCTCACAACGCGCATCGCGCACATTTTGAATCTGAGCCGCGCGCATCCAAGCCAAATTCTCGCCGTCACCTTCACCAACAAGGCGGCACGCGAGATGAAGGAGCGCGTCGGCCAGATGGTCGGACAGATCGTGGAAGGCATGCCCTGGCTCGGCACTTTCCACTCGATCGGCGTGAAAGTTCTGCGCCGGCACGCGGAGCTGGTCGGGCTCAAGAACAACTTCACCATCCTCGACGTCGACGACCAGATCCGTGTGATCAAGCAGATCCTCGAGGCCGAGAAGCTCGACGAGAAGCGTTGGCCCGCGCGCGTGCTCGCCATGCTGATCGACGGCTGGAAGAATCGCGGGCTCACGCCTGATCAGGTGCCGTCGGGCGAGGCCGCGAGTTTCGCCAACGGCAAGGGCAAGAAACTCTACATCGCCTACCAGGAGCGACTGAAGACACTCAACGCCGCCGACTTCGGCGATCTGCTTTTGGAGAACATCCGGCTGTTCCGGCAGAATGCCGATGTCCTTCGTTCATTTCAGGAGCGCTTCAAGTTCGTTTTGGTCGACGAGTACCAAGACACGAACGTCGCGCAGTATTTGTGGTTGAAGCTGCTGGCGCAGATGGCCAGTGCTCCGCCGTCTACGGCCGTTGTCCCTGAGCCCAGCAGCACGGCTGCGCCTCCGGAATCCACATTTGCGGTTCCAGCGCGCGCGGAAGAGCGAAAGCCCAAGAACATCTGTTGCGTCGGCGACGACGACCAGTCGATTTACGGCTGGCGAGGGGCCGAAGTCGACAACATCCTGCGCTTCGATCACGACTTCCCGGGCGCCAAGGTCATCCGTCTCGAGCGGAACTACCGCTCGACCGGCCACATCCTCGCGGCCGCCTCGCTCCTGATCGCGCACAATGAAGGCCGTCTCGGCAAGACGCTGCGTACGGAAGATGTGCTGGGCGAGAAGGTGCAGGTCACCGGCGCCTGGGACAGCGAGGAAGAGGCCCGCGCCATTGGCGAGGAGATCGAGCAGCTGCAGCGCGAGGCGCGCGAGCGCGGCGAGGACCACCCGCTCGACGAGATCGCCATCCTGGTGCGCGCTTCATTCCAGATGCGTGAATTCGAAGACCGCTTCATCCAGCTTAGCCTGCCCTACCGCGTGATCGGCGGTCCTCGTTTCTACGAGCGCGCCGAAATCCGCGACGCCCTCGCCTATTTGCGCGTGATCGCGCAGCCGGCCGACGATCTCGCCTTCGAGCGTATCGTCAACGTGCCCAAGCGCGGTCTCGGCGACGCGACCGTGCAGATGCTGCACGACTATGCGCGCAAGAAACGTGTCCCGCTCACAGAAGCTGCCAGCGCCCTCTCCGCCACCGACGAGATGAAACCGAAGCCGCGACAGGCCTTGCGTGATCTGATGGCGAGCTTCGAGCGCTGGCGCGCGAAGAAGGATTCCATGCCGCACACCGAACTCGCCGAGATCATGCTGGACGAGAGCGGCTACACCGACATGTGGCAGAAGGACCGTTCCGCCGACGCCGCCGGCCGCCTGGAAAACCTGAAAGAGTTGGTGCGCTCGATGGAGGAGTTCGAGAACCTGCAGGGTTTCCTCGAGCACATCTCGCTGGTGATGGACCGCGAGGGCAACGAGGCCGAACAGGCCGTCAACATCATGACCCTTCATTCCGCCAAGGGCCTCGAGTTCGACTGCGTTTTCCTGCCCGGCTGGGAGGAAGGCCTGTTCCCGCATCAGCGCTCGCTCGACGAGAGCGGCCGTGCGGGCCTCGAGGAAGAGCGCCGCTTGGCCCATGTCGGCCTGACGCGCGCGCGCAAGCTTGCGAAAGTCTATTTCGCCACCAATCGCCGTATCCACGGCCTATGGACCTCGACCGTTCCGTCGCGCTTTCTCGACGAGCTGCCCGAGGCGCATGTGGAGGTGAAGGAAGCCCCGGGCGGCGGCTTCGGCATGTCGGGCTACGGCGCTTCGCGCTTCGATGAGATGAATGCCTTCGGCTCGGGCTATACGACGCCGGGCTGGCAACGCGCGCAGGCGCGCAAAGGGCGCGGTGGCTTCCACGACAACGGCCAGCCGCGCTATGTGCCGGATGGCGTGTATGACGATGCTGATGTGGAGAATATCTCTCCTCTTAAGGAAAAGTCGGCACGCGGTGAGCGCCGGAAGGCCCAACGCAAAGCCCCTCTCACCATCGAAGGCGAGCTGATTGCCAAATCCACCGGCACCGCCTCGTCTTTTGCGGTCGGCGAGCGCGTCTTCCATCAGAAGTTCGGCAACGGCAACGTGGTGGCTGTGGATGGCAACAAGCTCACCATTGCCTTCGACAAGGCCGGCGAAAAGCGCGTGGTGGATAGTTTTGTGGAGCGGGTCTAGCCTGCGTTCGTCTTCCACCTGCATGTACGGCGGAAGCACCCAGTGCTAGACTTCTCAGCGGTTGGCTCGAAGCCGGCCTACGGGAGGCGGCGAATGAAGGCATCCCACGTCGTGACTTTGTCTCTGGCGGCTGTGCTCGCGGCTCTGGCAATCCAGGCTGTCCAGGCCCAAGACAACAAAAACATTCGCGAAGACGATTACGTTCGCAAGGTGCCGCTCGAGGACTTTAAAGTCCCAATCGTTCCGATCATTCCGCCGGGCTCATCACTCGACCTGCGTCCTGGGCGGACGCCGGATTCCGCCGACCGTGTTTACAATTCCACGCCGTTCGCCAGAGACCCGACGACGCCGTCGATCGGGCTTTCGATAAAATCGCCCTTCGACGACCGCAAGTAGTCTAACCGGCGTGAGCCGCGTGCTTTTTGTCCGCTGAAGCCTGCACCGCGGCATCGACCAGTGCAGTCAGCACCGCCGGATCATCGACACTGCGCACGATCATCGGCTCGTCGCGGCCGCGGATGGCGACTTCAGAACGCGGCAGTGCATCGGCCGCAATGCCGGCAGTAGCGCAGACCTCTTCGGAAACAACCGCCCTGCAGTTCATTGATTTCGTCAAGTCCTGCAGGCGCGCCGCAACGTTCACCGGGTCGCCGAGCGCCGTGAACACGGTGTGCTCCTTGAAGCCGATGTCCCCGACAATCACGTCGCCGCCGTGAATGCCGATGCCGTACTGGATCGGTTCGCGCAGGTCCGCCTTCATCTGCCGGTTCATGCTCTCGACATTGGCCGCGACCCTGGCGGCGGCCCGCAGCGCCTGGCGGCACGCGGTTTCGGCGTTCGTCTCAAGGCCGAACAGCGCCAGCGTGCCGTCGCCGACGAACTGGTTCGGCTGCCCGCCTGCGTCGAGCGCCGCCTGCGAGACGGCGGCAAGGAAACGGTTGATCAGGAACACGACGTCGAACGGCAGCCGCGCTTCCGCGAGCTTTGTCGAGCCGCGCATGTCAACGAACATGCTCACGACGTAACGTTCCTTGCCGATGTTCATGCGGCGGCCCTTGCGCAGCAGGTCGGCATTCATCGACGATGGCAGGATCGGAATGACGCCGATGTCCGACTGCGGCCGAAGCTGGCAGGCGAGGCGGATCGACGGGTTGGCGGCGACACCGACGCGATCGAGCACATGGGCCTCACGCCCGGACGGCGACGGCAACCCACTGACGTCGCCCAGCACGCGTATGCGGCAAGTCGAGCAACGCGCGCGGCCGCCACACACGCTGGCATGCGGGATGCTGTATCGCAGGCAGGCCTCGAGAACGCTCACGCCCTTCGGCACGCGTACCTGCCGGTCAGGAAACGAAATCGCGATCATGCCACCCCTGCGCTCGCGGAAGGAGCGCACGCCACGCGCCAGGAAAACGAAACCGATCGCCACGGCATAGCCAAGCGGGAAATAGACAAGGACAATGCTCTTGATCACCCGCGCCTGCGGCGCGGTCACGCTCTGCAGGTTTTCCTTACGCCATTCGGCATCCTCGGAAAGCTGGGCGACCTCGCGCCCGGCATGATGCGCGCCGACCATGGCAAGCGTCGGCAACAGGATAGCAACGGCGAGAAGATACGGCGCCGCCCAGTCGAAAAACGACTTCATCCGCAGCCAGAAATAGAGACCGATGCAGGCGTGCGTCCAAGCTACCGTGAGCGAGATGAACTGGATGGCGATGTTGTACGGTGCGCTGACCCAATAGGCGAATAACGGTGTTGCATAGTTGAACGGCGGCGTATCGAACAACGCGGCCGTCAGGCGTTGTGCGCCGAAATGGTCGGCGAGCCAAAGCGGAATGCTCAGGCCGAGCAGAAGTTGGGCCAGCTCGGCGCCGGTATAGCGAAAATGCCGGCGCTGATAGAGCGCCCACAGCCCGAGCGAGAAATGGATAACGGCAGCGATATAGAGCGCATCGTTGACCACCGGCAGCCGCCAGAAGGCCACGTGGTACTTCAGCCACGCTTCCATCGCGTCGTAGGAGATGACGCCGAGCGCGTGGTTGAAGAAGTGCGAAAAGATGTAGGCGAACATCACCAGGCCGGTGATCAGACGCACCTGACGCACGCCGATCCCGCGCAGCCAGGTCCGGACGTCGGCGCTGCCCGTTGCTCGCGTCGTCGGAAGATCAACGTACGCAGGGACCTCTGCCGTCACGATGGATCACCGTCAAATGACCGGTCGGTTGAGGAACGCTAGCTGCGAGACTTCCACCGATCAACTGGCGCAAGCCCGCCATTCCGGGGCGTAATCGCTTGCACGCCGCAATATCCACCGCTTTTGCGCACGCGCCGCGGCGGAGCCAAAGCAAGCTTCGCTTGGATCGGGATTTCCTCGGCAAGCAAGCACGCACGTTGTGAGCGACGCGATAAAAATTTCAGTTGAAATTATTCCGCACGGAGACGACCCAAGTTGGTGTCGAGAAAATTGCGAAACGCGAATCTGATTTTTCGAATCAACGGCAAAACGCATAACCTTAATTGCCCCCGTTGAGCCGCATATCGGGCAGAAATCGCGGCAAATTGGTACCGAATTACGCATAGCTACTATACCGATTTACCGTTCGCACAGTCCTGCCTTGCTTCTGACACGTTATCCCGCCCTACCGGTTCCCAATATGAATCATTGAAGGGGACAGCATTCAATGAAGTACCTCGGCATTGGAATTCTCGTGAGCGTTCTTTCGTTCAGCACAGCCCACGCAGCGGGCTGGAGCTCAGTGCATAAGTACGTCAAGAAGTCCGGCAATTGTGCGGGACAGGAAGTTCTCGCAAGTCACTACTCATCCGGAAAACGAACCGCCAGTGGTGAGCGTTTCGATCCGAACGGTAACACTGCGGCGGCGCGCACGTGGCCGATCGGCACGACGCTGACGGTGACCAACCCGAAGAACGGCCGCTCAATCACCGTCCGGATCAACGACACGGGACCTTGGGGCATCGCGTATAAAATGGGCGCCCGGCTCGATCTCGCGCGCGGCGCCGCGCAGCGTCTTGGCATGACCGCGTCACAGTACGTTTGCGTCGCGTAAGCGACGGTATCAGCCGCAGCACCTGACCTGCATTAGAGCCGGCGGCACCAAGGTGCCGCCGGCTTATTTTTTGCCGCCACACGACCAACACCGCGGTCGCAACGATGCGTTCACCTTTCCAATTACGCCGCGTTCTTTCGTCATTTTAGCAGCCAGCCGGCCGACCCCTAAAATTATCCATTTCGCGGAAGCGCGCATTAACCACTGAATTCGTTGGTGTCACAAATCACGCGATGGAACCACATGGAAAACGAAATGATTAAATTATTTGCATTAGCAACACCGTATAGCGAGCGACGGGTCTTTCGTAAGCGGGCTTCAAAGTGCGGTGGATATCCAGACTTGCATCAGCGCAGGACGCGCGCCGGCAAAGCGGGATGGCAACGCCTGCGCTGAATTTCTTCAGCCCGGTGCGGCTGATCGTTGCCTGTGCGGTCACGCTCGCACTGATCGTCGTCGGCAGTGCGAGTTTGATTGCCTATAACCTGCGCACGCGGGCGATGTCGGAAAATGCGCAGGCCTTGTCGAATTCGGCGCTCATCGTCGCAAAGCAGATCGAGCAGACGTTCACGGCCGTGCAGGCCGTCGAACGCCGTTTCCACGATGATCTGTCAGGGCTTCCCGTCATCGACAGCGAAACAATCGAACGCGAATACAGGCGTCACGCAGTGCATCTGAAACTGCGCGACAAAGCGGGCGGCATGCCCTATGTGGGCTCGCTTGGCATCTTCAATGCGAAGGGCCAATTGATCAACTTCTCGCGCCAGTGGCCGATTCCCGAGGTCAATGTCGCGAACGAAGACTACTTCAAGGCCCTCAGCGCCACCCGCGACGTCACGTCATTTCTCGGCGAACCGGTCCGCGACTACGCGACCGGTAGCTGGGTTATCCATCTCGCACACAAGATCTCCGGCCCGAGCGGCGAATTCCTCGGCGTCATCTCGGCAGCGATCGAGCTGCATTATCTGCAGAACTATTTCCGCGACATCAGCCCTAATCCGAACAGCACCTTCGCGCTGTTTCGAAACGACGGCATGCTCCTGGCGCGCTATCCCGAAAAGGATGCGGATATCGGCCACAAGTTTCCCACTGCGCTTGCGTTGAAGCTGGCCACCAATTCCGACCGCAACGTCGGCTCGGTCGACGGCGTGATCGACGGCATCCCGCGAATGATCGCCGGTCACCGTGTCGAAGGTTACCCCGCCGTCGTCAGCGCCACCCGCGCCACCTCCTCGATCCTCGCCCACTGGCAGAAAACGACACCGTATCTTGCCGGCGTCGCGGCGCTCATCCTTGCGGTCATCGCGGCGTTCGCGCTGTTGTTCACCCGCCTGTTCCGTAATTACCAGGCACTCGAGCAGGCACGCGAAGAACGCAACAGGGCCGAGCAATCGCGGAGCCAAAGCCTGCGTTTCGACGTCGCGCTCAACAATATGTCGCAGGGCCTGGTGATGTTCGACGCGATGTCACGGCTCGTCGTCATCAACACACGTTTTATCGAGATCTATGGCCTGTCTCCTGAGGTGGTCAAACCGGGATTGTCCCTGCTCAATCTGCTGAAGCACCGTAAGGAGCGCGGCTCGTTCGGCGGCGACCCCGAGGAGTATCACGCCAAGATCCTGGCGCAGATCGCCAAGCGGACGCTCACCAAGCAGAACGTGCCTACGCCGGCGGGGCGCATCATTCAGATCGTCAATCAGCCGATGCCGGACGGCGGCTGGGTGGCGACGCACGAGGACATCACCGACAAGATCGAAGCCGAGACCGCGATCAAGAAGCAGAAAGAGCAGCTGGACGCGGCGCTTGCCAACATTTCGCAAGGCGTCTGCATGTTCGACGCCTCGAAGCGTCTGATCATCTGCAATAAGCAATACGCAGACATTTATGAGCTGACCGCGGAGCTGACCAAGCCCGGCACCCCCTTCAAGGCCATCCTTGAGCATACGATTGCCAAGGGAAACGGCCCAAACGATTCCGCGGCCTATCTCAGGACACGGCTCACCGACGTGGCGGGCCGCGTGCCCTATCAGACCACCAACAAGCTGCGTGACGGGCGTTACGTCGCCGTCGTCCATCGGCCGATGGCCAATGGCGGCTGGGTGGCAACGCATCAGGACGTCACCGAGGCGAAACACCGCGAGGAGTCATTCCGCCTGCTGTTCGAAGGCAATCCTGTGCCGATGTGGGTGATCGACCGGGAGACGCTGCGCTTCCTCGCGGTCAACGAGGCCGCCGTCGCCCATTACGGCTATACCCGCGAGCAATTCATGGCGATGAGCGTTGCCGACCTGCGGCCGGCCGATGATCGAGAGCGTTTCAAGGCCTTCATCCATGGCCTGTCCGACGATCAGTTCATCGAGAATGTGGGCCAGCACATTAAGGCCGACGGAACGAAGATCGACATCGCGGTCTACTCGCGCGCGCTCACTTATAACGGACACAACGCGCGGCTGACCGTCGCCCATGACGTCACAAAGACAAAGCTTACCGAGGCGGAGCTACGGCGCACCAAGATCTTCCTGGACGCCGTCATCGAGCATGTCCCTCTCCCGATCGTTGTCCGACATGTCGACGGCACGGGCAAGGACGCACGTGGCGGACGCTTCCTGCTGTTCAACCGGGCTTACGAGGAACTCACCGGCGACTCGCGTGGCCGCCTGATCGGCAAGACTGCGCACGAGCTGTTTCCGCCTGAGCGCGCGGACATCATCGTTAATTCCGATCTCGAGACGTTGCAGGGCAACGCGATCGTCTCCACGCCCGAGCACTACATCAATACGGCAACCAATGGCCTGCGGTTGATCAAGGCGAGCAAGATCGCCATCCGCGACGACGACGGCGACGCGCAGTATCTCCTCACCGTGCTCGACGATATCACCGAGCGGCGCCGCAGCGAGCAGCACATATCGTATCTGGCCCATAACGACTCGCTGACCGGCCTGCCGAACCGCACCTCGTTCCTCAAACACCTGTTTGACACGCTTGATAGCGCGTCGAAAAACGGCAGCCGCTTCGCGATCATGTGCCTCGACCTCGATCGCTTCAAAGAAGCCAACGACACATATGGCCACTTGGTCGGCGACGCGTTGCTGCGCGAAGCGGCCCGCCGCCTGCAGGCCGCGGCCGAAGGCGCGTTCCTCGCCCGCATCGGCGGGGACGAATTCATCGTCGTTCTTTCCGGCGACGAGCCGGAGGGCGCGGCTGCCATCGTCGGCGAGCGCATGATCGAGGCATTCAAGGAGAACTTCGACGTCGACGGCCACCAGATCCAGGTCGGCCTGAGCGTGGGCGTGGCTGTCTTTCCTGTCGACGGCACCGATGCGACGGCGCTGATTGCCAACGCCGACGCCGCACTCTATCAGGCAAAATCCGAAGTGCGCGGGTCTGTCCGTTTCTTCGAGGAAAAGCTCGGCTCGCGCCTGCGCGAGCGCCGTGAATTGCAGACTGATCTGCGCAGCGCACCCGACCGCGGCGACCTACTTTTGCATTATCAGCCGCAGAAGACCATCGCCCTCGGCAAAGTCGTCGGTTTCGAAGCACTTGCACGGTGGCACTGTCCGAAACGCGGCTGGGTTTCGCCTGAGACTTTCATCCCGATCGCCGAACAAAGCACGCAGATCATTGCGCTCGGCGAATGGATCCTGCGCGAGGCCTGCAAGGAAGCGGCCTCATGGCCTAACCCCCTCAGGGTTGCGGTGAATATTTCGCCGGTCCAGTTCCACCACGGCGATCTGGCGAAGCTCGTCCACTCGATCTTGCTCGAAACCGGCTTGAAGCCTGACCGGCTCGAGCTCGAGATCACCGAAGGCGTGCTGATCGACGACTTCTCCCGCGCCGTATCGATCTTGCGCAAACTCAAGGTGCTCGGCGTCCACATCGCGCTCGACGACTTCGGATCCGGTTATTCCTCGCTGTCGTATCTGCACGCCTTCCCCTTCGAAAAAATCAAGATCGACCGGGTCTTCGTCGGGGACCTCGAGAATAACCATCATTCGATGGCCATCGTTCGCGCGATTGTCACACTCGGGCACAGCCTTAACATCCCGGTGCTCGCCGAAGGCGTGGAGAGCGAAAGCCAGCTCTCGTTCCTGGCGCTGGAAGGCTGCGACGAGGTGCAGGGCTATCTCACCGGCAAGCCGCAACCGATCGAGGCCTATGCCGATCTTGTCGATAACGTGATTGCGAAGCCCCGCCAAAAGGCCTTGGCGGGATAACACGGCCTACTGCGTCGCCGCAGCTAGCGCGGCGAAAACTCCAGCGTGCAGGTGACACCTTTCGGGTCGAACCGCAGTATCGCGGCGCCGCCGATCTGCGCGGCGAAGCCTCTCTCGATCAACGTCGAGCCGAAGCCCGCGTGATCCGGCTTCGCGACCGGCGGGCCGCCCAACTCCGACCAGAACAGCTCGACCGTGTCGCCGCCCCTGAGCGACCAATCAATGGCCACGTGGCCGTCTGGCACGGACAATGCCCCGTATTTAGTGGCATTGGTGGCGAGCTCGTGCAGCACCATCGAGAGCATCACCACCGACCGCGATGACAATGCGACCGCCGGACCCGACAGGCGGATCCGGTCCGGCGCCGCACTGGCGAAAGGCTCCATCGTTGCCTCGACGATTTCCCGGATATCGGCGCCTTCCCATTTCTTCGCGCTGAGCACACCGTGCGCGCGGCCGAGCGAGCCCAGCCGGGCGTCAAATTTTCCGCGCGCGGTGGCATCGGCGCCGTTACGGAACGTCTGCAGCGACAGCGACTGCACGGTCGCGAGCGTGTTCTTCACACGGTGATTGACTTCACTGATCAGCAGGTCGTGCAACGCCTCCGCACGCGCAATCGCGCTCGCCATGCGGATTGCAAATCCGAGGCCGATCGCCAGCATGATGATGCCGATCGTTCCTGTCAGGAGAAACGTCCGAACGGCCGGCGCCGTGAGCGTCTTTTCTGCAATGCCCGCGGCCGCCGTCCACCCCGTCAATTCGGACCGCACGAACGCCGTGAGCAGCGGCACGCCTTCGAGCGAAACCGTGCGCTCCTGTCCTTCCGGCGCTGTAAACATGACGGCAAACAGTGTGGGCGAAGCATGCGAGCCGATTGTTGTCTCGGGGTTCGGCACGCGCGCGAAATTGACGCCTTTCTGGTCGAAAATCGAGATCGTCCAGTCCGCGCTCGGCTTCTGCTGCTCGATGATGCGCTGAAAAATCTGAAGCGGAGGATCAAATGAAAGGTCGTAAATCACCTCACCGCTGCGAAACACCGGCACGGTGACGGTCACGATCGGGCGTTTCGAGACCGAGCCAACGAACAATGGAGAGAACGACGGCTTGCGAGTGCGGAAGACCTCGTCGCGGTTTTCGCGACTGGTACGGGTCGGCAGCGGCGTGTTGGGCGGTATAGCCGAGCTGAACAGCTGACGGCCCTGCCGGTCGGCAATCACAATCGAGGGGTCGTCAGGAAACTGCGACAGGAATGCCAGCGCACGCGCACGAAAGGTCCCGAAATCGTCGCGTGCTAGTGAATCGGCGCCAGCGAGAACCGCGAGGCCCGACACGATGCCCTGCATTTCGCGATCGAGCACCAGCTGGATGCCGCGCGTGAATTGCAGCACGCGCCCGAATGCATCGCGCTGGTCCTGCCTGTAGTGCTGATAAACGATGGCGGCGGAAAAGCCGATCAGCGGCAAGGTCGTACCGGCGACCAAGATTGCCAGACGCAACGGGAGCGACAGATTGCGGCGCATTGAATGCTGGCGATCACCCCTGAATGTGACATCAGTTATGCCGAGGCCAACATTCGCCGACAAGGCGGACATGGGGTACTGAGCAAAGTTCCATCGGTTGCAGTATGCGATATCCGAAAAAAGAAGCGGCCTCTGGGAGGCCGCTAGGAAGTTTGGAGGATCGTGAAACGGGGGGCCTGCCCCTTGGGTGGGGGGCAGGCCTTACGACGGTCAGATTGCGTTCAATATCCTGGCCGTCAGGCCGCCTATGGTGTGGGGACTTACCACCAGGCTAGCCAAGTTCG
>Ga0157303_10000020_pt1 | contig 16402 bp, 39 predicted proteins | sample NitcycUS118311C2_FD_108399 | JGI IMG/M metagenome (GOLD analysis project Ga0157303, IMG submission 108399) | Soil microbial communities from Arlington Agricultural Research Station in Wisconsin, USA - Nitrogen cycling UWRJ-S118-311C-2 | ecosystem: Environmental > Terrestrial > Soil >... | reverse complement strand
ATGGTATGGACTAATTGTTCCAACTACTTTGCAATCACCTATTTGAGATGGGAGAATTGAGCCTCTATAGTTTAGTAGTTTGGAGATACCACTAACAGTCTCAAAAGCAGCAGGCCCAATAGCCAGAATACAATTAGGGCCAACGGATAGTATCTCTTTATAAAGTCTCTGCTTCTCTTCCTCAACGTCACAAACTGTTCCTATCTGCTTAATGTCATTAAACGGTGGACGGTATCTATAGACGTAGGTAAGCCAGTAATTAGTTCTCCAACTGGAATGACCTAGTTCTGTAAATACCCTATCTAATAGCTCTCCTGAAGAACCTAAAAACGGTAAGCCTTTGTTGTCCTCTGATTGATTTGGAAACTCACCTAGTATTATAAGTTTACTATACGGATTCCCTTGACCTGATACCATGTTTGGCATGTTATACACATTCTAATGGTGGTGTAGGAAACTCACCTTTCTTCCAACGCCACAGATGTAATACATAAGGATGCACATTAATATAATTTGATTGTTTAGGATGGAACTGGACTACTGTATCATCACCATCCCAACAGAGAGTCTTTACAAATTGCATCTCTTTCCAGGTAGGCATCCTTACTCTTGTGCCTTGTCTTGTAGAGATACTTACATGTTCCCAATCTTTTTGTTCTCCCTCTGCTAAATCTTCCGTCCCATCGGAGCAGATTATGATTAAGTCCCATCCTGGCTCTACAGATGGAACACTAAAGATACCATTGTTTCCCTCTCCTAATATTCCAATTCTTTTTTCATCTTCTATTCGCCTGCTTAATAGTTTTGTACTGAAACTCACTGTACATTCTTTCCTTTGTTCATTGCCTGTAATATTTCCATTAACTTCTCTTCTATCCTAGCCTTATCATGGTCTACAATATTAGGTGCATTGACTAGATTGCTAAGATATAGGTCTAATCCACACACATAATGCTGAACTATATCTACCCTAAAGAATCCAAAAGTAGATTGTCCCTGCACTGTCATATTAATAGCTAGGTCTTTTCCTTCTAACTCTTTCTCACATATATAACAGGTCATTTTGGTTTGCTCTCCCTAATAGTAGCTTCTTCTACCAGAAGATGTATTGGTTTCTTATTCCTTTCTATGTAGTCACATTTCCAGATAACAGAGTAGTTAATCAGGTCATTAAAGGTATCTTCTATTGACTCGTGATTAACCTTCTTTGCTGAAAGTGTTACCGCTAACCGGGCCAGCTTAACTGCTAGAAAGGTAGCATATACCTTATCTCTAGTGTTCTGAAACAGACTTGCTACAATGTCACAGAATTCAAAGTTAAAGAAGGCTCCTTTATCTCCAGAGTAATCATCGTTCTTTGATTTATGCAATGTCTTTAGATACTCAATGGTTGATACAAAACCAGGGATTTCTGGCATGGCTTACTCCAATCCCCAAGCATACCCATTTGGAGAAACGATATAAACTTCCTTATCATTACCGATTGCGTAGCGGATTGTTTTCCAGGCGGGACTATCTTCAAACTCATTGAATGTTTGTGGAATACCTACTAAGATACCACATTCATCAATCATCTTTTTGTTACGTTCTCTTAGCGGCAGGGAAGCATTAACTACCTTAGCTCCATTATACTTATCAATATCGTTGTTATTTCCAATATGAGGGATAATCTCTACATCAAATCCCTGACCTAACAGTGAGAGAAATACATCATAATCCGCTTCATCTCCACCTAAGATAAAGCTATGAGTTTCCTTGTTAAATATTGGTAGCAGGTTACGGAAACCGTCTAACTGTTTACGAGTAATCTCAAACCGGCTGGTAATCACTGATATTTTCATGATTCAATAAACCTCTTTAACTTCTTTCTCTTGTTGATTTCCTGTAAAGCTGCAAAACGGTTATCTAAAAAAGCTAATTCTGGCCATACAGATAACCACCTATGGATAGTTAATGTATCTCCTACCCAGGTTTTGTTTCTGCCTAATATCTTGGCCAGATTCCTTACAGAGTGTGATTGTTTTTGTTTTATAAGTTCGTCATATACCTTCATTGTCCTATCTATTTCTTTGGTCCAATCATTTGTTGCTTTGGCTTCATCTACTAATCTAGCTAACTCTGAGTTCATACCGTAATCTTAGTGAGATATTCCCAAATGCCAAAGACTTTCATTAGCCAAATGATTGTTGCAATGATGGCTACAATATTAATTAGTTTGATATAGGAGGCTGCTATATAAGGTGGGCCATATCTATTTACCAAAGCCAGGAGAACGCCGATAACTACTAGAGTCAAAACTACTACTATTAGTGGCATTGTCTTTCTCCTTTTGAAGTGGGACTAAAGGGAATCGAACCCTTACTCTCTTTCGAGTGGTGCGGGTAATAGGACTCGAACCTATACTCCTTACGGAAGCGGTTCTTAAGACCGCTGTGTCTGCCAATTCCACCATACCCGCATATCCTTTTAATTGTTAGCTTTTCCGTTGCACTCTCTACTACAGAATGGACCAGACTTAACTTTGCCAGACTTAACTGCTGCTCTCCTTCTGTAAATTGATAACTTATCCATGATGAATGGATTGCCACAGTATGCACATATCATTTCTAAATACTGTGGTGTGTTTCTATCTAAATGTTTATGCGTATCTTTTTGTAGTACCTCAAGATTGTCATAGTCATTGTTAGTTTCATCCCCGTCTTTGTGGTGAACTTCCTCATCCTTATCTAAATACCTTTCTTCGTTTATTTCAACGATGTATTTAGGATAAGAAACTGTTAGTCGTAATCCACCAGGAAACAAGATAATAACATGTTGTCTATTATCAGCCTTCCTAGAATACGGACCATAAACTTTTCCGCCTTGATACGGTATCATAATTTTTTGTGCGTCTGCCAATTCCGCCATAGTCCCATGAGGTTTAACTACTCAGTTCTCTCTGAATAAATCCTTTCTAAAATGTCCTCTTGTTTGTCGCTTAATGTTCCGCTCCTTAGAAACTGTTTCTTTAGAGAGGCAACAAAATCCTCTTCCCAAGCAGTAAGATTAACACCATCCTTTTCTATGGAATCAAACCAATGTTGGAGTTTTGCCTTGTGTTTATCTTTCTCTTCCTGTTCACTCATACAAGGCCATTCAAAACAATAGAAGCATTGGCTGTCATTACTGCTTCTCTAATCTTTCTGATAGCAGTAGTCTTGTCTGCACTGTTAGGACAATGAGCTAGAATACAGTGAGCTAAATCGTGTGCTCTGTCCCTAATCTCTTTCATCTTACCTACTTGTTCTTCTGTAGGCGCGTGGTATTTGAATACTTCATCTATCATTCCGCTATCCATTGGCATTTTTACTCCTTGTTATACATGAAAAAGCCTAGTTCTTTTAATTGGAGAACTAGAAAGAACCAATCTTACTACTTACTCAGCGGTTGGCAAGCTAGCGTAATCATCAATCTGATTCACTGGCCTGTTATTGTAGGTACCACGAATCCAATGGGCAAGAAACTTCTTTCCTACCATAGTTCCCTTAGACAAACGAACGCTAAAAGAACCGTCTGGATTCTGTGGAAAACCACAAGCTTTAAGAAGCGAGTTCATCATTACCGGCAGCTTCTCATTGAAGTAGATAAAGGGATTTTCAAGCCCCTTATACTCTCCAGCAAAAACCTTGAAGGTAAGATGGACGTTCTTAGAGTCTCCAGTTTTGGTATCCTCTAAGGTAAAGTCAATGATTTCAGTCGGCAACCACGATGGTGCTGAAACCAATGCTGACTTAGAAATATCCTCTGCTGAGATAGACCAAACAATAGAATCTTCGCCATTTGACATTTTGTTCACCTCTGTGCCTTTTGTAATTGGCACCTTACATTATCCCTGCCCGCGGAATTGCGTGACTAGAGATAACTTCTTTGTTACTTAACTTTTGCTAGGCATACTAATTACTTGCCCAGGAACCTTCTCGCTTAAATACTCCTTAACACAATCATACAAACCTTTGTCTGTATAATCAATGTCCTTTGGAATATTCTTCAAAGCTGTCTTAGCTTCAAAGTAATCCTCAGACGGTCTTGGATAGCAGGTTCGCTTAATAACTGACCTGCCAGAGTTATCACTATCTACTCTGTAATCGAAGTACCAAACTTCGTCAAAGTAAGTAGGGATAATTGACTCAATCTTAGGACCAAAAGTTGTAATTGAAGTGTATTTGGTTGCCTTGTTATTACTGCCAATCAACGTTCTTTGAACCGGGTGGGCAGTAAGAAACAAGTTACATTTGAGAGAACGTAATGATTCCAGCAACGTAGAAATTACCATTGCTTCACCATTAAATTCGTCCCAAGTAGGAACCATGATTCCGCCTGAAGTAATCTTTGCACTATCTACTTTTTTAGTAGGGTCAAAATGCTGGAAAGAACCCTTAACTAGCATCTGCATTACTACAGTGCAAGTAGAAAGAGATGTTACTCCATCGAGAATGATATTCTGGTAGGGATTGTATTGAGCGAGACTTGCAATTAGCGGTTTGAAAACGGTCCAGAAGTTATTGGGGTTAATTTCTTCTACTACAAAATCCCCTGCTGCAACTCTTTCTGGATACCAGTCAATGATAGGCTTATGTCTACCATCAAAATCCAATATTAAAGTTTTACCGGGCCATGATGCTGCTGCAATAGTTTTTCCTCTTCCTGTTCCACCTACTAATAGAGCACGAAAATACGATTCATATTTAGCACTGTTTAGATTGGTTGCCATTGTTTACTCTTCCTCTATAAAGACATCTAACAAATCGGTTGGATAGAACCTAATATACTTTGTTCCACCTTCTACAAACTGTCCTGATAACTCTATTAGGCCAGCCGGCTGAAGTCTTACTTTAGATACAGTATATTTATCTACTCCTACTACTTCTCTGTTCTTGTTGTATCTCTTTACTCTTACTACCATCCTTTTCTCTTTGCCTAGAGCTTCTATGGTCTGACTCATGGGATTCCTTTATCAAAGCTTCTAGTTGGTTTACTATCAATGTTACTTTGTACTTCAATCTTTCTCTATCCTCGTTTACTAACACGGCTCCTTGATTTGCTATATCATTACTTAGTCTGTTGCAACTCTGAATAATCATCTCTACTTTGTTTAACTCTAACAGTCTCATATAAACTCCTTTGGCTCTTTTAGAACAATAGTATGTGCTAATTTACCTATTCCTCTAGCAAACTTAACAGTCCAACAACCTCCTGACTTTATATGTTCATCCGTTTTACAGTGATAACAAAACTTCTCGAATCCTCTTTCTTTATAGCCGGGTGGAAGTTTCTCTACTGTAATACAAATTACTACATCAGAATTCATTGCTATCAGAATGTTTCTGGCTTTATATCCTTCCCAGTTTCTAGTCTTTGGTAGATACTCTTCTGTATATTTACCTGCTAACTTAGCTTCTTCAATAGCCCATATATCAATTCCCCCTAAATGGCAACCGCCTGATACTACTTTACTGTAACCAACAATAAGATTTCTTATAGTGAGTTTGGCAGCTATCTGATTATCAATAGTAAACTTAGCTGCTTCTGAGCCTACTATTCCTATTGTCATTTTTCTATCTCAGATACTTTTTTAAGTAGCACTATCATTTCAGGCGTCATTAGTTTACTTAGTTGACTAATAACGACTACTAACTCTCCAAGAGGTTTAGTTAAATCAGTTAATTGCCTAAACTGGCTAATATGAGAAATGATATGTTGAGTCTCTGTAGCAAAAGACATCCTAACATTACGGACATCTTTTAGATAAGCATTCATTAAGGGCAGTAATGTTTCGGCAGCATTTGTTAGTTCTTTCTCAAGCTGCTCTACACTATTCAGAATCTTAGTTCCATCTTCTACTTTAGACATTATATATCCTTTGGATACATGTTCTCCATTAACTCGCTTAAATCATCAAGAGCACTCTTAATCTTTTCCTTCTTAACTGCCTTAACTGTAACACGGCTCTTTGTACAATCGTCACAATGAGGCCGCTCCATTACTTTCTTATTAGTTCCTTTCAGTTTGCGGTATGACATTTGAAACGGTCTATCACAACGATTGCACTCAGAAATCTTACCGTCTATTAGTTCGATTCTGATATGGTGAGAGCAATCCTGTTTAATGCACACGTAGACATAGTAGGGAGGTTTTGTTTTATCCCTTGATAGGTTCTTTAATCTATATTTATGATAGTGCTTAGTCAACTTACTCTCCGTTCTCTGATACTTCTTCTAGTTTATTACCAACACTCCAAGCCGGCCCAATGTGAAACTCATCTTGAATCTTTCGGAGCATAATTTCATCGTTCTCCGAATTACAAATCTTGTTATACTGACACTTAACACACTGGCTAATGCCTAAAGGTGGAGTTTTCAAATGAGATTGAGGCCAGATATTATTCTGAATATTGTAATCCAGAATCTTTGCCCACATAATAGTATTCTTAATCCATCGGTCCTTTACTCCTTCTCCAATAGGAATAGGTACTCTTCTAAATCTCTTCTCTGGCGGATAAGACTTCTGTAATCCTACCTCATTGATGTAAACCAGATTAGAGTTAGAATAAACGCTATAACCAAGGAGTTGATTATCCAAACCAATATAGTCCGCTCTTGCTTGTCTCCATTTGTGGTCATAAACTGATTCACCTAATACGGGAAACTCTGCATGTAAATCAATCTTGCCTTCATAAAGAACGATTAAATCATCGTCCTCATAAATGACCATTGAAAAGGATTCTTCTACACCAAGTATCTTAATGCCATCGTACTTATAATACTCCGTGTAATCAAAGAAGTTCTTGATAATCCATTCTGCCATTTGCAGGTCAATGTGGAGTTTCTGATAATGTTCTCTACCATTCTCCGCAGACTGTTTAACGGCATCGTCCCAAGAAACTCCTCTTTGTAATAGCTTGTAGTAAATCTCAAGAAGAGTATGACCTAAATCTCCACGTTCCATTGGAGCTATGATTTCATTAGGTCTATAGTTCTTAATGAAGTTTAGGAAAGTATAGAACCCACATTTCTGAATTGCATCTAAGATTTGTGAGTCTAATGCCAGGATTCTTTTCTCTGCCATATTAGTTTCTTTTTCTTAATCGCCTTTAATGGGAAGGAATTTATTTCCGCTTTTTCTAATCATGGTTAATTATTCCCCTAGAGGATTATACCATGAAACGAATCCCCGTGTCAAGCGTTTTCATTTAATTACTTCTTACTTTGTCAATTAATCTCCTTTTTTCTTTTCTATTTAATTAATTGTTGGGTAGGTGTCAAATTTTTGACATAGGCGGGATGGCTCTAGGATTGCGTAGGAGAGGAGATAAGGCTAGACCATGCTAAGGGACTAGGAAAGTCTGAGAGCGCCCTATATAGCCTTCTGGGTACCTAGAAAACGATTCTAGAGCTAGGTTTCAGCCTGTATTAACGAGCGGAAAACCAAGCCACTACCGCGGGATATATGCAATTTTCATACCATTGTTAAAGAGGGAATAGATAATAAGAATGGAGAAAGAGCCAGCAGATTGTTAGTCTACCGGCTCCTTTTCCAATCTACGCTAAACTAATCTCGATAACATTCCTAAAGATATGAGTCTGCATTTCGTAGATTGGAGTTAGCAGTTTCTTAGTAAAGAGGTTATATCCAATGCTAGAAGCTTTAGGAAACAGACCGCTAAGAGAGAAAGAGTTACTCCCTACTTTTTGAATCTCAGAAATATTCTTGAATGTACGAAACTCTATCTTATCCTTAGCTGTAGATACTAGCAAAGTTACTGTTTTCAGTTTCATTGTTTCTCTCCAGTTTAATCCACAAAAGGAAAAAGCCGGAGGATTATTAGTCCCCCGGCTCAATCTTTTTCCGTCTCTTTACTTAGGCAGGAACGGAATTAGCAGCGGCCTTTTCTGCTGCAATCTTCTCGGCCTTTGCCTTTGCCTTTTCCATGAATGACTTAACTTCGCCGGCTGCTTCAAGAGCATCATAGCCGTAGTTATTCATGAGATTCCGAGCAGTACGCTTAAACACTTTCTTCTGCTCATCGTCCAATCCCATTGAAACGATAAACTCATCGAGTTCATCCTTTTCAACTTCGTTTGCGTACTGACGTTCGTTAAATCCATCAGCGAAACAATCGAAAAGAACCTGCTCATCTCCATTAACGAGAGCGAGAGCATCTTCGATATTAGTAACTACGCCATTGGAAACGAAATCCAAAACTACTTCCGGCGCTCCTTCTTTTACGACGTTTCCCTGCTCATCTTTTTCGTCACGCCGATTAACTGTCTTTTCCACGTACTTTCCGATTGCCATAAACTCAATCGGGCGAGAATTAGCGCCGCGTGTATTCCGAACGTACTTGATAAGCTCGACAGCCATAATCTATCCACCTCTGACGGGGAGCCGAAAACCATTCCCGGCTCGCTTGTTACAATTTACACGTTTTCACTAAAGAAGTCAAGTGTCCTGTTTAGGTGACACTCCTATATGTCATCTAGAGATTCTAGCACGTCAACGATAGCCTTATAGTCAATATGTGGAATATCATCTAACCAAATATCGTCACTAGGACAAAGTTTACACACTTCTTTATCCATTACTTCAAAATCCTCGAATTTAATTACACGACAATTCTGTACCTTATATGGATTCCTTTCTCCCTTAAACAAAGTAATACCAAGATACTTATGGTGATTGCAAGGGAAAAGTAAAGCTACAGCATGGCCAATCTTAGGATTCTTTTTAGATTGGTGAATGTCTATTTCAATTACCCGGCTGGTCAGTCTTTTCATAAATACCTCTTTTGTATTTAGTGATAATCAAATGGATAGCATCTCTAATTTCCTCTTCCATTTGTGGATTATCTGAGAGAATAGAATGAGCCGTTTTGTTTGTAGTAATAGTAAACTCTATTACTCCATTATTCTCTGTCAACCGGGTGACTTTGAATCTCACTTGTTATCTCCTGTTCCTACTAAGAAAGCAAGAACTACTATTACTAAAGCAACAAACAGATAGCCGGCTAGAGTTTCCATTAGTGGATTGTTACGTCAAGAGTGATTTTATGTTCTTTCAAATCATCTTTAACAGACTCAATAAGCCTTTGGACTTTCCTAAGTTTCAGCTTATAGTTAAAGTGAGAATCCTCAATAGAAGCCAAAGTCTCTTTACTACACGTTTTTGTTTCTTTAATCAATGTAGTATTAAGAGTGGATACTTCATCTACTATCTGCTGATAGAGCTTAATTATTTCTATCAGAGAACTGTTTACTCTTGAAGTCTGATTTTCGTTCATCAATAATCTCCCTTAAAACTTGGTTACGAATCTTAATCTGCTCCAGAAGTCTCTCGTTTAGCTCTATTACTTTGTATAGCTGTGGAGTAGTATAGCTAAGCCAGCTTCTTCTTACTGTTACTCTAAACTTCTCTACCTCTTCTGGTGTCATTAGAATCCTCTCTTGATTTTCTTTCTGCCTTTCTTACTGATAGCTTCATATAGAGCCATGATTAGAGAGTTCTCATCCCATTGTGTAGAAACTCCATCTAATGTTTCTTTCATTGACCGTCTCTTTACTTCTACAATTTCTGTAAAGTATTCGTCAATGGTATCGGTAGCGATTGGATAGGTAGCATTAACAAACCCTTTGATTTGTCCTATCCTAACTAATCTTGCTTCTGCTTGTTCTTCGTTGGCAGGATTCCATTGTCTTTCCGCTATGATACAGTTATTGCAAACTTCCTGTAACCTATCAACTCCTTCTCCCATTGCTAAAGTAGAAGCAATTAGAAATGGACTTGACTCTGGCTTTAAGAAGTCACTAACCATATCATACCGTTGGTTCATATTCAAACCGGAATGGAATGATAGAGGTAATGGCATTCCGCCATCTTTACAAACTTCACCTAACTTTGCCCATATTCCTTGCATAACATCCTGGTGATGTGCAAAGATAATTAGCTTTTGTCCTGGTGATTCTAACGCAAACTCTTCTGCTAATTCTACCGTTGGAAGAATCTTATTAATTCCTACAAGATGGCGCATAACAGAAAGCATACCAATAATCTCTATTGGATTCTTCTTTCCGGCTTTTTCCATCTCTCTGATAAACTCATTTTCCGCTGCTTGATAGGCGGCTTTAAGTTTCTCAGATTCAAAGTCAACGTGGTAGAATATTCTGTTAGCTCCGGTTACTTTAAGACCAATCTCTTCTGCTACATCTTCTCTAGTTCTACGAAGGATAAAGTCTTTAGTATATTCTTTGAATGCTTCAGGATACTTAATACCAGTGTATTTATCATAACCGTTTACGTTCTCTAACCTTACCCATTGGTCACGATAACCTTTCCTAGTCCTAAACAAATCAGGTCTTAATATGTGTAGGATGGTGTAGTATTCGTCAGCGTTATTCTTGATTGGAGTTCCAGAAAGAGCAATGACTTGTTTACCTTCACAAATCTTCTTAAACTCGTTTGTCCTTTTGGATTCTCCTTTTACTGCCTGGACTTCATCGGCAATAATAGTCTTAAATCCAAAATCATAAAACGGGTTTTTAGTTTGCTTGGTTTCAACTTCATGGCCCCACTTTGTTTTAATTACAACATCCTCTTCTGTAGAGAACCTACGGAAAATATCGTAAGAGGCAATGTAAACGTTAAAACCTGGAATGGGAGGATTTTTACCATCTTCTATGATTTGGGGAATATAATCCATTCCACACCAATCAAGAAGATTGACCATCCATTGAATTTTAAGGGAGGATTTTGCTACGATAAGGCAGGGGAAAAATGTATCTTCGCAATACTTCATTGCGTAATACATTATACCGAGAGCTTGGACAGTTTTTCCTACTCCCTGCTCATCGGCAATTAAACAACGAAATCCAGAATCAATAGCAAACTGGATTCCTTTAATTTGATAATCGTAAGGAGTGTAACCTCTCTTCTTATTCTTGAATAGCTTGAGATATTCTTCAGCGTTTTCTAAAACTTTCTGAACTATCTCAATAGCCTCTTTAACCTCTTCTTCTGTAATTAGATTCTCTTTGTTAAAGGTAACTAAATGGCCGCATTCTAGCCGGCGAAAGTTACCTATTTCTTTTAGTATCTTTTGTGGAGTTATGCAGATATTACATAAAAGCTTTTGTGCCATGTTTCTCTCCTGTTAATTCCGGCTTGGACTTTTATATTAGCAGAAACGAATAGGATTGTCAACTGTCCACTTTAGGTGACACTTAATAAACGGTTGACAAACCTATTTGTTTGCTATTACAATTCCTCTTGGTCTTTAATACCAAATGCCTTTGCTAAAGCTACTGCAATAACAAAGGATTTTGATACTCCGTGTCGCATTGCTTCTTTCTCTACCGCTCTTCTTATCTCTTTCAATACACAAGCTGGCAATGCTTCTCTTCCGCCTGGAATTGGTTTCTGCCTTCTCATTACTTTGTATTTTGCCATATTAGCCTTTCTTCCTCTTTGTCCAAATTGTTCTAGCAGCAAGAGCAATGAAAGTGTAAGGATTCTTTCCTTTAACACTTATGAATTGCCCAAGACTAATTTCACTGTTAAGCCAAGCCTCAACCAATTCTATCTCTTGTTGAGAGAAAGTACGGTTAGACTTTCTGGTGTTAGTTCCTTTTGCTTTTTCTAGTAGAGTCGGCATCTTTTGTTTTACCTGTGCCTTTCTGTGGAATAGAGCCATATTACTTCTTCTTTTGACCAATAACGTCTGTTATCAGGTCTTTATAGGGAGGATTAAGAACGGCCTTCTTTCTTTTCTTGTTGGCCCACATTTTCTTTTGAGCTAGAGACATCTTATTCCTACCGGCTGGTGTTTGTGTCCAGTGTTTCTTTTTCTTCTTAGGAATCTCATGAATGATTCTATGGAAACGGCCTTCTTCTTGCTCTGGATTAACCTTTCTCAAATTCTTTTGGCGCCTAAGCTCTAGGTCATTATAACCCTGTGTAAAGGAATCCAAAATCTCTTTCTCTCCATACTTCTTTACTGCTCCAGCTAGAGAAAGGTTTTTATCTATTGTTCTGCTAATAGAACGTTTGGCTTTTCCATTATGAGCCGGCATAACATCTAACAGTTCATCTAATGCGTCGGCTGCTTTACGGAGTCGCTTAATACATTCATTAATCATTTCTATTTCTCCACAAACACAATCTGCTTATAGACATGGGAAACATGAGAGTATTCACAGTTAGCACAATACCCATTCATATCCGGCTTTGCACTAAACTTATCACAAACACCGGCTCCCCTTAAAGATAGTAACTGGAGATACGTTCTTGCTTCGTGCTGTAACTCTTTGAATGTCATATTAATGAACCCTATACTCTTTCAGGACATTAGTTACAACTTCGTCAATCTTCTCTATTAAAGAAGCATTGGAGTCAAACATACCAGCTTCTTCTATTTTCTTTACTGTTTGCATAACAGCATAGATGAAACTGATTAATGTCATTTGATTGACTTTGGTTAGCTCTCTAAACTCTTCGTTTTCCATATATTACCTCATGCTTTTTGGTAGGAGTTCGCCAAGAGTTACATAACCAATGGCAGGGACTATCTCAATATCAACGTTCTGATATTTCAGACTCATCTTAAAAGTCTTTTTGGAGATAGCGTTGGTTATGTTAATTGCACCGGATGGAGTTAAGGTAGCAATTTCGACAATGCCGGATTTTCTCCATCGTATTACTAGAGCTTTATCCGGTCTTTCTTGTATCTTTCGTCTTAACTCTTTGAATGTCATATTACTTTGCCTCTTTAGCTGCCTTAATCCTTGCCATCATCTCTTTCATTCTATCAGCTTTAGCTTTTAGTTCTTCTTCCGTTACCTTTGGCTTTTCTGGAGCAGCAACCGGAGTTCTCGTAAGAATTTCAATATCTGTTAGAGGCTTTTCTTTCTCTACTTTCTCTGACTTATCTTTCTTCTTTAAGCCCCTTGTCATTTCGTTAATGTCAAAGCCAAGAAGCTCCTTAACATCATCTCTCTTAGGCTTAGGAGCTTTCTTCTCTCTTGGCTCCGTTTCCCAATTAACTTTAACATTGGGGTCCGTTATCAGAGAGTCACGGTCTGATTTAAGATATGGTGCAATTCCTTTCCGGCCAACAAGCTTGTATAGTCTATCATGCACCATTGCCCATTCACGACGAGCAAAAAACTCAATCTTTGATATTTCTACTATCCTAGCTTCTATCGCTTCTCTATCCATTGCTTCAATAGCTAGAGATTTTTCTTCAAACCATTTAACGTATAGGTCTTTGTCAATGTCGTATTGTCCCATTCGATTCTCCAATCTACCAGAAAACTTAGCACATTCAAAAGAGCAAAAAACATATGGAAATTCTGTTTCAGTTAAGCAGAATTTACAAATACCGTTTGCTAATAGTTCATTCATTTAGAAAAGGCAGTTATACGATACTGCCAAACGTTGCCCTGCTAGGGATAATCAGCTTTAAGTTATCCCGAAGTGAAAGAAGCAATTAGTTCTGTTCTTCTGCCTTCTTTCTTTTCCTTACTTCTTTCCTAGAGATTCCCCTTTCTCTCCTTTCTCTCGAAATCTTGCCCCATCCCGTTTCCTTACTTCTCAATCCATTATCCCAATCGAACTGAGCGGCCTGCGAAAGACTAAGCGTTTTGAATTCTGCCATTTTCTTTTCCTCTTTTCTCTTTTGTCTTTTTTGGAAACAGGTTAGGGATTACATCTCTTTCTCAAGGAGAACCCTAACCTGCTCATAGGTTTTGGGAGATAATATTTTTATACACAATATCAAGTGGTCCGCTAACTCTAATCCTTACACTTCCCATAATCCGCAAACTATGGCATGTTCCAGTGTAATTAAAAGAGACCTATAAGAAGCGAACGGCCTGCTTTTGTGTCCGGTTATTAGCCGGAGTGGATACTTATAGTTTCTATAGTCATAAATTTGATTATAGTTTTACCATCGTTACTCACCAGTTAAATCCACGCATCCCAATCAAGAAACATAATGTTAAGTTTGCTAGACTGTAACTTCTGTTTAATGACTGCCTTAATCTTTTGCTCCTCTTCCCAATAGAAAGAGTTACTACTAGAGGGAAAGTTACCGTAAAACTTGTATATCTCTAGAGTTGGAACTACATCCCAAGAGATATATCTTACCAATGCTCTCCAAAGGAAATCACCAGACTTATCTTTCTTTCCAATTATGGCAAACTCTCTTCTGTTGCAGAAATGGAAAGGAATATGTTTGTTAATGCCATCGGGAGCATAGCAAGAACGAAAATGACGAGAGATAGAGCAACGGAGAATATCTTTATGGCGGCAGGAAAACACAAAATCATCATAATCAGCTTCGAGTTCTAACAAAGCTTCTACTCTAGGCTTAAATGTGATTCTGTTACCGTCAAAGTTATTCACCGTTACTCCTTTCTCTTACTACTGCCAAAACTACTTTCCGGTTGCCAGAACGTACTCTTTAACTACTCCACGAGTAATCTTAGAGGGAGAAAGAGCAAGAATCCTGGCTCCATTATCCTTATGGATTTGGATTGTTTCTTCTAGCTCTTCTGCTTTTACGAGAACTGCAATTACCTTCATATTACCTTTCCTCTCTCTTCTGTTTAAGAACTGCCAAAAGAACGGTCTTGTTTACCTTACCCATAAAATCAGTATAGGCAGGGCAAATAAGAGTAAGCATGATTAACGCTTTTGAAACGTCAATCAAAGATTGCTCATCGGCAACCATCTTGATAAGAATGTCCTTTGTTACTTCAGGACAATTCTTATCTTCTAGCATTGTCATAACAGACTCTTGAATTACCTGGAACGTTGTCATACTAGCACTCCTTATACTAGAAACAGGGCCAATTCCCTTTCTTTTATTCTCTCTTTAAGAAAGAACAAAAGGAAAGGAATTAATCCTTCCCCAATCTTTTCAATTTGGCTCTTTCATCTCTACGTTTAAGATGAAATTTGTTGCACAAAGCTCCGAGCAAAACGTCGGCAGGTCTTTACATTCTTCGCAAAGACATCTTTCTGCTAACTCTTTGTGGCAATAATCACAAGAACGGACTTTCTTTCTTGCGTTTGTGCAAGTAGAGCAAAGACAATCGCAGAAATCAGGCTGCATACAGATACGACAGTTTTTCATATTACTCTCCTTCTCCAAAGATGTGTTTTTCACTCAGTAACCCATTTCCCTTTCATAGTGACTGTTTCTCTGCTCGTTAAAGAAGTCTTGGATAAACTCCTCTACGATTTCAGCTAACCTCTTATCCATTGAAGGATAATCCGGCTCAGGAGTTACTCTATTCCCTTTGCAAGAAACACAGGGAACATCATACATTCCTGAAAAGTAATTCTCCCTAAAATCAGGGTCTTGGTCAAAATCTTCGGAAGATAATCCGCCGGAGTCTATAGACGGATTAACATGTTTCCCTCTCCCTTGACAAACAGAACAAACCTCATAAATACAAGGAACGTCTGTTTCTCCTTCTTCTGTTTCAATGGTAGCAATCATTGATTTTTCGTCAAATGATTCGTACCATTTATGACTGATTTCTCTATGGTCATATCCCATATTAACCCCTTTTCCTTTTTACTGTTAAGAACCGATTGCAAAGAGAATCACGGCTGAAACAAAACAAACCATGATTAGGAGAACCATACCAAAGAAAGACTCAATCCAGGTTTCTTTCATTATTTCTTCTCCATTCCTGTATTTTCGTCAATCTCGACCGGCTCACCGTTTGCCACGATAAAGACGAAATTCTTTTCTTTATCCGCGTGAATGAAAGGGACATTTACTTTCCTTTTATCGTCCCAAACTTTCGATTTTGCTTCTTCTGCCGAATTAGCTTCAATTTCGGCGTATCCTGATACCTGATAGAATCTAAATCTTCCCATTTTCATCCCTTCTCATATCAAAACCAATCATTATTTCACTAGGTCATTGGCCCAAACTTAAATCATTCTACCCTTTTTCGCTTCTATTTAGTGCTAAATCGAATCATTTTAGCGATATTTGGTTTAATGAGATTCGCTTGTCCCAAATTACCTATGTAGGAAAGTAGGAGAGACTTCTTCCAGACTCCCTACGCTCTCGGCTCGCTCTTCTGCCCCTCTTCTGAGCCGGTTCTTACCGGAATGGCCCTAACCTGCTCTCGTTAGGGAAGTTAGCTGCAAGCTCCCCTATCCTAGCACGTTAGTCTGTAGACCACAAGTGTCCTCGTTAGGTGACGGTGGGTTTTCTTATTTAATTGTTAATATTATCTTCTTCTTTTTTTTTTTTTTTTTTTTAAATCCCCCACCTTACCTTTTATTTTCTTTGGAAACCCAATGCCTAAAAACATAAAGCAGAAGTACCCTACCCTGAGCTTAACCCCTT
>Ga0157303_10000019_pt1 | contig 16443 bp, 22 predicted proteins | sample NitcycUS118311C2_FD_108399 | JGI IMG/M metagenome (GOLD analysis project Ga0157303, IMG submission 108399) | Soil microbial communities from Arlington Agricultural Research Station in Wisconsin, USA - Nitrogen cycling UWRJ-S118-311C-2 | ecosystem: Environmental > Terrestrial > Soil >... | reverse complement strand
CTCGTGCAAGGGCTTTTTGAGCCTCGGTTTCCGCGCTTCCCATCTGCCCGAATTTCTTTTCCAGCACTTTGTAAGTTCCGCGCTTGAGGTCCTGCGCGGCCTGCACTGGAATGTTGTTCCCGGTAATGCCCGGATGGGCCAGGAAGTCGTCAGCAACACCCTGGATTGCCTTGAGGTCGGCCGTTGGGCTCACCTGGTTACCAAAGGATTGACGCGTTCCGGTAAGACGGCTCAACACGTTTTGTTTGTCAACGACAGCATTGGAGCCGGTGATTGCCGTTCCTATCTGGCTGTCCACATCGTCAATCAGGGCGCGCAGCTTGTTGACGCCGCCTTCTGTTGGGTTAATCCCCCGCTCCAAAAGCGTATCAACTGCAGTGGCTGCTTCTCCGCTTTTGAGCTGCGCGATAGTCGGCTTGATCGCGCTCTGCATCAGTCGTTTTGCGCCGTTTTCGATCTTTTGGGAAATATAGTTACCAGCGCTGCCCGCCACTTGTACCGCTCCCGGCAACAGGCCGCCAACAATGGCGCCGGTCTTCGCGTCTTCCGGGTTTACAAGTCCCGCGGTTATTCCGCCGTTGATTGCGCCGCCAAGAGCCCGCGTTAGAGCATTCTGGACCACGCCTTGACCAGCTCCGGTGCTGAATCCGCCGCTGGCTACGGCATTTGCCAAAGCTGTTGCTCCTGGCGCGACTCTGGTTATCCCCTGCGCCGCCAGCCCGCCAGCGCCGGCCGTGCCGGCTATTTCGCCCGCCAGCTTGCCGCCCTTGTACATCCATGAGTCAGGCTGTGCACCCATGGTCTGCAATCCTGCATCCATATCGGTCCGGCGCTGGCGATTAGATTCAAGAGACAGGCCTTTGCCGGCAATCGCATCCTTCGCCATGTCCAGCGGGGCAAGCAGTGTTGCGCCGATAGATCCAGCGCCGCGTACAGCCCCAGCTACCGCATTGCCGACACCCTGCTTTACATCTTGCGTAAGGCTGGTTTCTGCGGCGGGCTCTGCCGCACCCTTCATCTTGCGAATCTCGGCCGCAAGGGCGCGAGCGTCGTCAGCGTTACCGGCCGCGTCAGCCTTCACCAGGGCGGCGCTGAGTTGTTCGAGGGTTGCCATTATTTGTACTTGTCCAGCAAGGCATCAATGTTGGGGGTCGTCGTTTTTGGCGTGGCCCGCACCTTCGCCACGCGGTTTTCACTGTCCGGGACTTCGGAGAGAATGCCGCGGGTAGCCACTTCTCGATTGCGTTTTTTCTGGGCCTTCACAGCCTCGGAGTCGCCAATCTGCGGGAAATATTGCTTTTCAGCATTGTCAAATTCACTATCAGCAATGACAGCACCAGACTCACGGCGCAGCGTGGCGTTAATGAAGTCGCGCTTAGCCTGTTCCAGCTTCTGGTTTTTCTCGCCACTCAGTGCGGTGATTGCTGCGCCGACCACCGGAGCCCGCGAGCCTGGCACGGATGTGGTGCGGCCCTGGTCGGCCAACTCATCAAGAATCGCGCCCGACTCCTGCATGCGCGAGCCGAACAAGAGGGCTTTTGACTGACTGTCAGTGAGGGGTTTACTTGCGCCCTGCTTCGGCGTGTAGCCCTGCACCGGCTTGATGTTGCCTTGCTTGTCCTGTTGCACCAGCACGGGCTTGCCGTCTTCCCCGGTGATTTCAAAGGGCTTGGTGAGAGTGGCTGCGGTGGTTTCGCGGGCGCGGGCATCCGTCATGTTTTGCCCACGAGCGGTCAGGCCCTCGCTGGCGCGGTTGTGGCGCCCGGCCTCTTGCTGTGAAAGTGCCTGAATGTCCAGACCACGCTTGCGCGCCTCTGCCTCTAGCCGCTCCTTGGCCGTTTGAGCCTGCAGGCCAGCGTTTTGGACATATGCCGGGTCGAACTGCTGGGGGGCCTTCGATACATCCAAACCCATCGATTGGGCCGCCTGCAGGGCCTGCATGTATGAGGCCGGGTCACGGGCGGCGCCGATGACGTTTTGCAGTGCAATGATCTTTTCATGCGCCGTCTTGAACTGCGTGGCCTCGGTGTCGGTCTGGATCTTCGTGTTCTCGCGCCGATCCTTGCCGAGTTTTAGCGACTCGTCAGCAAACCCACCCTTAAGCAATGCCTGCTCTCGGGCGTCTGGTGTGGCGTAATCGCCCGACAGGAGCTGAGAAAGCTTGTTCTGTCGCTCTTGTGCACGTTGCTGGCCCTGCAATTGAACGTCGGCGAGCTTGCCCTGTGTCTGCATGGCTTGCAATTGGGCAAGCTGCGTGTATTGGGCAAGAGGATTGGCCGGAGCCTGGACCTGCAGAGGAATGGATGCATCAATAGCCATGATCAGCCCAATCCGATAGATTCGTAATAGCCTGGATACGGCTCAGAGCTACCATAAGTAGACTTAGCGCCGGAGTTTTGCGTCTTGTTAAAAACGCTGTTCAGCAGGTTGTAATTCTGATAATTGTTGAACCCGCTGGTGGCTGCGTTTGCGCCGCCTACCATGCCCGCGGCTTGTGCGTTCGCTCCCTGCGTGATGTAGTTCCCCGACTGGCCGGCCGCATTGGCGCCAGCCGTACCCGTCATGTTGGCCGCGTTCTGCCCTGCACCCGAGGTGCCAGACAGCATCCCGTACACCTGACCCTTATAGGTTTGGTCGCGGTTGAAGGCATTGCCAAATTCTGTGGAGGCAAGCCCCTGACTAAACCGCTGCAGCTCTTTGCCGGCCTGCCCAGAGAACAGGCCACCACGCCCAGCGGCAGAGCGCTCTACGCCTTTCTGCCCTTCGGATTGCCGGAACTGATAGCCCGGATCATTGACCAGGTCTTCACCCGTGTACTTCTTAAGCAACATCCCAAAATCATCAACCGGCGTGCCGGCAGAGGCCGGACCCTGACCAGCAAGCGCTGCATTGATCGCAGCCTGCAAACCAGTCTCATCAACATACGAGCCGCCACCATAGCCCGGGGTCGCGTAGGAGTTCCCGTTGTCCGATGCGCCCTGCGTCGATTGCTGGCCGGCAACTTGGGCCATGAGGGCGGCGTAGTCATCCGTGCCGGGTACGGTAAACGGTGAATTCGCGCCGCCAGAAGGGCCGCCGCTGCGGGTGTATTGCCCGATCAACTCACTGCGAAGCTGTGCGGCGGTTTTGGGCGTGTAGGCGCCCTGCATGCTGGAGCCAAGGCCAAGGAGTTGCGCAAGGCGATTGTTTGCCAGCGCTCCGGTATCGCGATACGGGGAAAGATCCGCACGGGTTTGCTGGTACTGTTGCTGCTGGAGCCCGGAGGCCTGATTGGCGCCGGCCTGTTGAACATCGCCCGCCCCGTCCGAGGTAATCGCGCCGATCAGACTGGGGGCGGCGGCGGTGAAGATTGACACAGGGTCGTAAAAAAAGCCGCCTGGGCGACTTCTTTTTGTATAGCCGGAGGAGATGAACTCCGCCGCAGTGGGATCAAAGTCGCGCATGTTTTAGCCTTTCAGCCCTGTAATGGATATGTGCCCCGTCATCAGTTGCCGGGACAAATCCGAGTCGTTTTACAAATTCATGACCGCACAGGTTCTGCCTGCGGACCTTTGTCAATACGTGGCCGTATTTCTTCATGACCGGGCCGAGAATTCGAGCGACGTCTTGCCGGGTAAGCCATTTGCCGGCGAAGTCGTCAACGCGAAAGCAATGCACCTCCGCGCCCTTGATGGAAACCCATCCGGCCAACTGTCCATTTCGGCGAATCTCTTCAAAACTCCAGCCTTCCGGGAAATTCCTCATGCCCATCATTTCCGCGGCCAGTTCCGGAGTCATACCGGCGCCCCTGCGGCGTTATGCCAAACCACGGGAGGCCCAACCGAATGCACAAACACCGGGTAACCTAGCGTCGTGTCGTAATACTGTCGGCCGATCCACAAAACTGATGTTGGCCGGTTCGCCGTAGTCCCCGACTGCTGCGCGGCTTGCCCTATGCTGGTCATGCGGGCAATCCACTGCACATAGGGCAGGATCAGGAAACCATCCTTGTCCACCGCTTGGGTGGTGCTAGGCGCATCAAAGGATTGTCTTGTTGCCATTACTTCGTGACCCTTCCCCAGGCCGCAACAAACACGGTCTTGATGGGTTCGACAATGCGGAACTTGTAAAGCCAGTCCCTGGAACGACCGATGCGGTTAAAGACCGCACGTAGCCGGTACTCGCCGATCTTCCCTATTGGCCGGCTCACTTCCCCGCCGTAGGTATGCCCTCCGTCCCGAGAAATGCTCATCATCATTTGAGGGTCGCTTCCCTGGCCGGAGATGAGGCCTACACCCGCTTCCAGCTCAAGCCAGAATTGCGGAAAATGCGTGAAGTCGCCCGTAGCTTGATGGCGAGAAATGAACTCACGGGCGATGGGCTCTCCGTCGTCCGTATACACGTTCTCATCAAGGCGGTAAATCTTGCCGTTCTCGTAGTCGCTGACGTAGGGGCGATTCAAGTAGCTGGCCTGGATTTCGCCGCGGTGTCGTCCGTCGCCTGATTGCACCTTGGACCATGCCTGGCTCTGCGCGTCATACAGCCAGGATTCGTTTTCCGTGCTGAAATTGATCTGATACATCGCGTGGCCGGCGACCATGTAGCTAAATGCCGAGGCGTTTTCTACCGTGGAATACTGGCTGAACACATAAGCCAGCTCGGGCGGCGTCACGGATTTGGCCGTATAGCCGGACAGCATGCAGACCTCGGTGTATCCAAGCCTGTTGCGCCGCAAAAACATCAGGGAATCCATGAACTTGCACAGGCTCCAGCGCGCCGCAAGACCCCACTCGATGGCGGAGGCACCAATGCGGGCAAAGGGGAAATCAACGCCTCCAGAGTCGCCCCAAAACTCGGTAGTCTTCTCGCCGAACAGCACGATCTGCCCGTTCTCGGCCATGATCCGCACCAGGTTGTCAGGGTCCGACTCTGCTGTGGCGAAGTCCAGCGCGTTCCAATTGAGCCCGTCATAGAGCGCCGATATATACCAGCGCCCGGTATTGGGGACCTGAATGCAAAAATAGCCGTTCAAAAAGGTGACGGTCTGGGCGCCCGGAAAATCAACGTCGGTGATCTGGACAAAAACCTCGGTTGCCAGCGTGTAGATGTAGCCGTAAGTCCCGTCAACGATGATGATCTGCAGGCCGTTGTCGATCACATCGCAGCGGCCACCGGAGGTAAGCAGCGTTCCTTTGAGAACAATCGTTCCGTCATTCGCAACCCGGTAGAAACCGGAGCTGTTGACGTGATACTGATAATCCCCTTTGGGATAGAAGGCCCGGTCAGGATTGGCCCCAAAATTGACGAAAGTGGTCAGCCCCGGAGTCGGGTACATCGTGACCACGTTGCGCTCCGGATCACGCTCTATCTGGCAATACAGGTTCGTTCGCTGTTGTGCATTGACGTTGACAGACCGTCCGGCATTTCCGAGGCCGAACAGGGGGATGGGGCTGAGGCTCACTGGAAGCGCCAGTCGTAATAGGTCGTATTGTTCGGCACGCCGTAAGGCATCTGCATCACGGGAACTTGCGTGTTGATGCGCTTGATATTTTTTCGAGCCTTACTGGCCTTGGCGATCACTAAGGCAGACGGTAGAACCTCATATTCCGGCGCAATTTCCTCGGCCAGCGAAAACACCAGCGCACGTTCGTAGCCCGGAGGCAGGACAACAGTCGTCGTCAAGTCCGGAAACGACGTAATCAACTTGCTGGACCACACATACATGCTCATCGTTGCCGAGGGGATGGGCCACAGAGTGACAGTCACATCTGGCATGTTCATGAGCGGCCAGAACCCGCAGGGAATCCCCGAGTTCTGTCCCTTGACGCTAATTTGCTGATATTCAGCGTCGGTCCACTTCACCAAGTCATAACTGACGTTTTGGTAAAGGATGTAGGACTCATCAAGGATCGTCACCGGGCGCGTCGATACGACGGTTCCGGTAGGTCCCATGGTGAAGGACTGCTGTCCCGCAATCAGCGGAACAATATCCAGTGTTTTTGCGTAAACGAACAGGTTTTCTGTCGCCCACGATTCCAGCATTGCATTCAGGGCGTCAAGACCGTCCTGGGCCTCGTCGTCGCTCGGATCTTCCCCAATGGTGTAGACGCCAAGCTGGCGCAGCGAGCGCTTAATGAGGTCGCGTGCTGTAGTCATTTTTTTAGGCGTAAAAGCCCCCAGCCGAAGCCGGGGGCGGTTCGCTTAAGGCGTCGGGGTCGAACCGACCGTTGGCAGAATGGCCCAATCAACGTAAGTGGCGGCCGTTGCAGCCGCTGTCACGTAGATCGTCACCAGACCAGCGCCGGAAACCACGCGCTCAACACGCAAGGCCGTGCCATCAGCCGCAGCTTGTGCCACGCAGGCCCAAACCTTGGTATTGGCAACGATCAGTGGGTTGGTGATCACCACCGAAGCAGCGCCGATAGCGACTGCAGCCGTACCGGAGTACAGGTTGGAGTTTTGCGCACCGGTAGTGATGGAAGTGACCACAGACGCAACGCCGAAGCCTTGCGCAATGAGGGACGCTTCCAGCTCTGCCGTGAACTCTTGCACCGTGCCGGCGGCACAGCTGTTGTAGGCTTTGGAAAGAAGAATAGCCATGATGTGCCCCTTAGCTGTTGATGGTGTAGTACTTGGCCGACAGCTCGGGGTACGTCGCCGCCCACCCGAACAGCACGTCGATCCGCATGATCGAGTTGTCATTGATCACGTCGTATGCCTCGGTGACCTTGAGCGTGAAGCCCTCGTGCGTTTCCTGGTGCACGTCAACCACGCCCTTTCCGTTGGGAGGCGCCCACATCGGAACCATCGCCAACGTGAAGGCATCCTTGTGGAAGCCGACGTTGGTGGAATAGCCAGTGGAGGCGGCGCCTTTGATGATGTAGGGCTGACCAGTCGTCGGGCTTGCGCTGACGTTCTGGAATGCGCCGGAAGTCACCAGGGCTGGACTGACAGGGATGGAGGTCGCGCCTTGGGCAACGTCAGCCGTCACTACGAAGTCAGCCAGCACGCCCGTCGATTGACGCGATTGCGGATTGACAGCAAACACGCCCGGCAGGGTGATGACAGTGCCGCGGGTCAGCGTGCCGGCCGCAACAGCCACAACAGTGATACTGGCTCCCGTTTGGTTGGCGCCGGCAATGTTGGTCGCGGTGGCTGCACCGTTGGTGTGCACATCAACGTTTTGGTCCATGCCGGGATGGATGCCGAAGGCGTCCTGCATGTAGCCGGTGCGGTACTGGCCGTTGATCTTCTCGCTCATGTTGAACAGGCCAGCAAAGCCGGGCACCATGGCGCCATTCAGTGCAGGGTTCATGATCATCGAGCGGCGGCCGTCCTTCACAGGAGCGCCCATTTCGTCAAGACGACGGTTGATGTCGGTCAGGACCTGGATCGCAGTGAGCTGCGTGGTTGGCAGCGCGCCGGCGGCGTTCAGCGTGTTGAACGTGCTGAAATGAGCCAGTTGCAGGCCCTGGCGGTCGATTTCATTGCACACAGGCGCAATGGCCGCGGCAATTTTGTCCTCCAGCTTGGTCAGGGACAGCGTGCGCTCAAAGCTGTTGAAGTTCAAGTCGCAACCACCTTGCGACAGCGTGAGCGGCACAGTCGTTTCAACGGTGGCTTGCGGCACCGCGACACGGCCGGCACGATACGTGTAACGCGGGGGCTTCTTGATGTTGATGGTTGCACCGGGCGCGTAGCCGCGTTGCATGTTGCCGGTGTACTCGTCTTCCCAATCGCGGTTAACGTTCTTGGTAAACGACAGCATGTTCTCCAGCACTGCCAAGGCGGTCTTGGCAACGATGGAACAGGTGACAAGGGTATTTGTCATTTCAGGACCTTTCAGCGCTTCTCAGCGTTAGAAAAACTTGGCGGGGCGCATCACTGCGATACCGCACTCCACTAATTACTTCACCCAGCGTGACCCGTTTTTGCGCATAACGGCCATGAACTCGTCCATGGTCTTTGCGGACTGTGCGGTTACGCCGGTTGACCCGGTGCCGCCCCCAACAGGATTGATGGGGGCTGGCGTCTTCGTCGTCTTGACTGGCGGAGCGGAGGCGATTTTTGCTTCCAGCTTGCCAATCTCGGCCGCTTGCCTTGCGGGTTTCAGGGCTGCGATGCGCTCCACTTCCTTGGGGTTCAAGGTCATGTACTCCATCAGCTTGTCCGAAGCGTCGGAATCGACCAACGCCTCAGCAATTGCCGGGGTTAGCGGCAACTCCTCAAACGCGTCACGGTCAAATCCCGGCAGCTTTTCAGCGGCCCGGTAGAGGTTTTCAGTCCGGGTATTCGTCGCGTTTAACTGCGCCGCCTGCCGCTCCTGATTGCTCGCACGGTCCCGCTTGTCCAGCTTCCAGTCCGTCAGGCTGTCGATGTAGTCTTCCTCGTTCGCGAACTGGTCGCGCCGCGGCTTTTCATCAACTGGCTGATGGGCTGGTTGCTGTTGGCGCTGCATGATCTGCGACGCCTCACGGAATGCCCTTCGCTCTGCTTTCGCCGCAGCCTTCGCTGTAGCTCGTTCAATGCGCTCCTGTACCTCTTCCTCGGAATAGGTCTTTGGTGCGACCGGCTCTTTACCTTCCTCAGCCGGCGCCGTACCGTCTTGAGGAGTTACTACGGTTTGTTCCGTCGTAGTGGCCGGAGGTGTTGCTTCGCCGGCTACGGCGGGCGCGACTTGCCCTGTCGATTCAGGATCTGACATTGATTTTTCCTTCGGTAAGGATGGCTGTTTAGGCCAGACCCGGCTGCGCGCCGGTAGCGGTCATTTCTGACGGTGATTCCGCCTCAAGTAGCTCTGGCTCGGCTACTGGGCTTCTAAGCGCCTCACGTTCCTCAGGGAGGGGCGGAGATGCCAGAATTTCTAGGATGGTTTGACGAATCAGCGGGGACAGGGCCTCAGGCGTGATCTTGTCGGCCAAGGCTTTCAGGCGCTCAGTTTCGGCCTTGTAGGTGTTGATGTTGTGCGCGTCCTCTTGGGCCTCTTGCGCGGTTTCCTGCTGCATGCCAGCCGTGATTAGCTTGGTTTTCTCGGTATCGGCCTTCTTTTCCAGCTCCTGGATGTGCTCGTTCATCTTGCCGACCAATAGCTTTGCTTGTTCAAGCCCTTGCTCGGCTTGCTGCAGCTTCTGGCCAAGCATGGCGACCTGGTCGCCGCCGTCTTCTTGCAAATTCGGAGGCAGGATCTTCTCGTAGCGTTTTGCCAGCTCATCTGAGCCAGGAACGTCCATGTTTCTCCAGTACAAATCACCTGCGATTTGCATGAAGCCCGGGTCCTTCGATGCAATTTCCGTCATCGCAACAGAGGCCTCCTGACGCTGGGTCTGGAAGCTCGGGCCGGTGTCAATCGTTACGTCGTACTTGCCGACATTCGGGTTGAAAATACCCTCAAGGTCCTTTTCGGTCGATTCGACATAGGCGGCCGTCAAATCGGGGTCAAGCATGGCCTTCTTGTCCACGCCATCCAGCCCCAGCATGCGAACAACCTGCTTGGTGTCCAGCACCTTGGGATACAGGTCAATCAAAACCTTGGCTTCGTACTTCAACGCACGCACCAGGTTGTCAGGGAAGTGGAAAGTAGCCGTTTCACCCTGCACCTTGAGGCGCTGAATGCCGATGCCGGACTGGGCCTCGCTCTTGATGCCGAAGTTGGCGTTCTGCTGACCCGATGCGGCGCGCATTTGCTCGGTGCTGAGCTGCAGCATTTGCACCTGGGCGGTCGGCATGACGGCCGACTCCTGCCGCTTTGGCATGGAAATCTGCTTTCCATCCTCAGTCCACTCGTTCCACGGCAGATAAGCACGGCTTTCGAGGTTGGCAGCGCCCCAGATTGACTCAAATCCCTCCGTCGCCTCGGCAGACGCCAGATACGGCACCTTGTTTTGCAGCGCCAGGGTCTCAACCGCAGCCGAATAGCTGTAATTGACCATGCGAGCGCTGTCTTTCAGGTCACGGACAATGCCTTTGCGCACAATCTGGTTATCGACGTTCAATTCCTTGCCGACCACCGTAATGATGGGCAGGTACGAACCGGGCCAATCGCGTTCTTCGATGGGCTTTTCAGACCCGCCGACCAGCTTGCACCACTTCCACTGCTTGCGCTTGGTGGAGCGCTTGTTGACGATGGGAATCATGTTCCCCGCGACATTCAGCACCTCGCCGTAGACCTTGGCACCCTCGGGCAAGTCGCTTTGCAGCACCGGCGTTCCGTCTTGCAGCTGATACAGCACGTCATCCACGTACTCGCACCAGAAATACTCGGCGCGCCGGATCATTTCCTTTCGTACCCAGCCGCGGGGGTCGGTGTTTCCCCATGACGTGCAGTCCAGATCCGGGTGATCCTCTTCGCACTTGGTCTTCGGGATATCCTCGAAGATAAAGCCCCACTTGGCGTCCGACCTGTCGGGCTCCACCGCATCAGGGTCGATGAACACCATGCGCGGGTTCGGGATCGCCTTGATCAGGACGACCTGGTTGAAGCTGTCGTAAGACTCGTATTCGGTGACGATGCGCCAGTAACCCTCACCGCCGTAAATCGCATGCTCTGCAGCCAAGTCATGGGCCGTGTCAGCCGTCGAAACCGACTGCGTAGAGCGGATCATGCCGGCCAGAATCTCGGCCGTCTTCTTGTCCGCTCCGTTATCCACAGGCAGCACACGCGCTGCGGGGCGATTCTGCCTGATGTTGTTGATGATCTGGTTGCAGTGCTGGGCCGTGGTGTTGATCGTCAGGCACGGCTTCTTGTTGACGTTGCTGCGGTCACGGTACACATCGGCGGGCCATTGCCAGCCGTTATCGCTGTCGCCCATGGCGAAGCGCGTGTCCTCCAGGGCAAGCATCCGGTTTGGTGCGTAGAACTCGGCGGCGCGGTCATACCGCTTCTTAGCCGTCTCTACTATCGAGTCACCTTCCGGCTTTGCGTTTTCAGCCACGCGCAGCCCCTATCGACACAGCCGCGGCATAACCTGTAGCGGTAACCGTGGCCTTGAACTCGGGCGCCCGGGCCATCAGCACGGGGTTATTCTGGATCTTCACAAAGCCGAACCTTTCGTACCATTTGGCGAGGTCTTTCAAGCCATCGGACTTGCCAAACTCCTTGGGCTGCAGCATCAGCACATAGCCCAGCATGTCGGCCTCGCCGCACACCTGCTTAAGAAGCTCGGTCGCATAGCCCTGCTTGCGATTGCCAGGGGCGGTCCACAGGCGGCTTATCTCACGCACCTTGTCCATGTGTGGCGGTAGCTCTGGATTGCGCGTGCAGCGCAACTCTGCGTGCTCGTTCTTCCATTCGCTTTTCAACTCATCCATGCTTGATCGCCTTGGTAAAAGTGTTTTTCGAGGTTGTGGGTGCGCTTCTTCTTCGGCCCGCGCATCAGCTCAAGGCCGCGCCCAAACAGGCTCAGAACGTCTACGCCGTCGTCATACTTGCCGGCCGGGAAGCGCAGTAGCTGATTCATCAGCCTGTCTTTCCACGGCGCTTTCTTCGGAACAAAGACCTTGCCCGTGCTCGCCATGGCCTGAATCGGCCTGGCCCTGGTCGGCTTGTCGTTGATGCTCGCCAGCCACTCGATGCGGCAATAGGCCTCACGCTGCTGCATGCGGCGCATCAGGAACGGCTCAATTGCCCTGCGTATCGGGCCAGCCTCACCAAACCAGCAGATAGGCTCATGTTTTGCGATCAGGTCGCATTGCTGCTCAATCCACACGTCCGAGGTAACCTGCCCAAACCACCAATCGGTGATGTACAGGTTGTTGTTTGCGTCTATCCCGGCCACTCCATGCTCGGTAAAGTCCCCGTCACCGTCAGTCACCGCGTAGTCGCTGGCGCCGTACATGCGCAGGTTCGGAGGTAGCTCGTCGTATTCCTGAAACCAGTCCGATTTGAAGTAATCGCCATCGTCTGGAATGGGGTTTTGTTGATACAAGGCGTTCCAATCACGGGCCGGAAGCACCGACTTGATCTGTTCCAGGCGCTCCAGCGGATACCAATCAGCCCAAAGCGGCTGACCGTCTGGGCTGATGGCCGGAAGACTCAGCAGCTCCCATTTGTCGCCATCTTTCTCTTGCTCCTCAAGCAGCCGGCCGCTCAGGTCGTCGTCGTGCCAGCGCGTATTGATGACCACCACCGCACCACCGGGCATGAGCCGGGTGTAAGCTGTTGACGTGTACCAATCCCAAACCCGCTGCCGGGTTACCTCGCTGTCGGCCTCTTGGCGATCCTTGAACGGGTCGTCAATCAGCAGGATGTCAGCGCCACGCCCGGTAATGGCAGTTCCCACACCAGCCGCGACGTACATCCCGCCTGCGTCTGTGTGCCACCTGTTGGCGGCTTTCGAGTCCTGAGCCAGCCCGGTATCGAACAGGGCCATGAACTCGGGGCTGTGCACGATGTTTCGCACCTCACGCCCGAAGTCGTTAGCCAGGTCGCTGTTGTAGCTGGCCGCGATGATCTGTTTGTCTGGGTTTCGGCCCAAATACCATGCCGGAAAGCGCCTGGAAGCCAGCTCAGACTTCCCGTGCCGCGGTGGCATGGTGATCATCAGCCGCTTGATTTCCCCCCGCTCCACGGCCTCCAGCTTGTCCACAATCAACTGATGGTGCTGCGCCGCAACATAGGCGGGATTCGTGTACTTCGAGAACTCCAGCAGGCTTAGGCGCGCTTTACGCCTTGCCAGAAGCTCAGCCGCCGCTGCCTGCCGCGATAGCTGCGAGGTCATCGTCGCTCAGGTCGGCCAATTGGTGCTTGATGCTGCCGCTGTGGCTCAAATCGAGTTTGTCGCCGTAGCGCTTCGGAAGCATCTTTGCGAGCATCCACTTACGCGAATCAACGCGTAATCTGGACCTGGCAATAACATCTTGGTCAGTGCGTGGGTTGCCGTCCTGATCCACATACGTGTCGTTTGAGCCGTCATCGCTGATTTCCAGAATGTCGTCGGCCAACCGCTCGTAACCAAGCTCCCTCGCACGCGTGTAGTGCGCAGAAAAGCCTTCTACGTCGTCCAAAGCCCAAGCCCTGACGGTCGCCTCTGATGGCATATCGTCAGCCTTGCAGACTGCGCGCAAGCTCACCCCATCAGCCAGCTCAGCACATATGCGCTTGGCAATATCTGGGGTGTAGGCGCTTGGACGGCCTCTCGTGCTCATTCCGCCACCATCTCCACGGATTCGCTCCCGCCTATCTGGTCATGGGCCGTGAAACCACAATCAGCGACCGAAGTCACTGTTAGCCATGTATCAAACGGCAAGTTGTAGCCATATGCATCTCCGACCTTCAGCGTTCCGTCCTCCAGCTTTTTCAATGCCTCGCCACGCGTCAGGAATACATCGGGGCGCGGCAGCTTCTGTAGCCGCAAGCACATCAGGTCTTCGTGAAGCATGTTCTTCATGTTCATGTCTATCTCCTACTGCCTCGCCGCAAACTCTTCGGGCGTCATGGGCTTCACCCCGTTAGCCTTGGCCTCTGCCACATGGAGCTGATAAGCGCGGCCATCCAGCGTCTTGCGGCCTTGTTCGGCCATGCCTGTGCCCATCGACTTGCTGGGGGTTAGCAGTGATGTGAGCAGGTTTGCCATTTAGTGCCTCAGAATGAAAAAGCCCCCGGGCCGATGGTCAGCGCGGGGGCGAAGTGCAGCTTGTGCACGACCTTGGAGAAGATGGGCCGGGCTTTCACCGGCTGCGGGTAGTAATCCCTCTGCATTGGCGGGCCTGCCAATTAGGGCGGGGTCAGCGTCCGCAATCGAGGTGCTACCTGTGCTCTGCGAGCGGTGGCGCGGTATTTACGGCGAGAACGTGACCCAGCATGCAAAAAGCCCCGACACATTGCTGCATCGAGGCTTGAATTGATTGGTGATCCCCTTCGGCTCCTAGGCGTTTCCGCAGGTTGCAGGGCGTCGGCACACTAAGTCCGCAAACTATCACCAAAACAGCTGCCGACTCCCGATGCGGCTCACACAACAGGTGTATTGCCGTTGGCCATCAAGAGTCTGCATGTGTTTTGGGATTTTTAGAGGCACCTATCCCGTCCAGTTGCGGACGATACTCTCTTTTCAGATATTGTCAAGCGGTCGGCGTTGCCAAATTTCCACACCAGCATCCTCTATCGGGACATCTACCCATTTACCGCCAACCCTGATTTGTAGAACCATTGAGATTCGCCCCTCAGATCCAGCAGCCGGTAGCGCCGAGGGGTGATGCACTGGGGCGCCGGACGGATATCGAAACCATCGGATGTCCTCAATCATCACATCACCCCCGCAGCCATCAGCTTGCGCGTGAGCAGGTTCCGCGCCTCCATCACGATCACCGCCCGCTCCTCCTTGTCAGCCGGCAGTCGGGGGCTGATCCACACGGCATGCCCGGTGTAGCAATTGCGCGCCAGGACGTGGATAGCGGCCCTGTGGGGGTCTTTCATCTCGCCGACGTGGAAATCTACCGCCTTCATCTGGGCGGTGTTTACGGTGTCATCTGCTATGTCCGCAGTGCTGTCCCAGCCCTTGGGGCTTACGGCATTGCGAAACATAGGATCTGCACCAGCTACAGGGACGGGGCTGTAGTGCTTGCAGTGGAAGTGCCAGCGGCTGAGGATGTCGTCCAGAATCACATTTACGTCGTTGCGCATCATTTCCCGTCCTTTTAGTTATTCCCGCTCAATAGCCGATTCGGATGTTTTTGCTCATGGCGTCTTTAAATGCTCCAGATGCCCATTCATAGTCGCTGGGGTAGCTCACATCAATCAGTTTGATTTCCCCGGGCTTTGGCCGATGCCCCCATGCATCACGCAATTGACGCGAGCCGTCAAAGGTTGGGGGATACCCGGGCATTCTCGCGGCGGCTATCGCCCATTCTTCAATCGTCCATCCAGCCATGGTCATCATGATTTCTTCTCTTGGTTATTCCCGCCGAACGATTACTTCTTCTGATAGTGCAAATTCAGCAGCAGCAAGGCCCACCACATGGAATGCCACGAATGGCTCATGTAGAACAAGCCCAAGATCAGCGCCGCCATTACAACCAGCGTCACGCAGTTTTCGGTCCATGGGCTCATGATTTCCCCTTGTTAAGCATTTCCAGCGGAGTGGGGGCTACCTAGGCGACGTACCAGTCTTCGGCCAGCATGTCGGTCTGGCTTGGCGCCCAGCCGTTGACGGTGTTGCCGCTGGCGCTCTGGATGCTGATGTTTGGGCACCGCGTGACAATGCCGCCGTCCCATTGCTCGAACAAGCTGCGCTTGATGCCGTCAATGAGCGGTGGGATGGCCTGCTGGTCGCTGAAATGCGCGGCGCCCTTGGTCAAGTAGACGAATATCCCGCGCCCGTTCCAGCCACGACGGGCCACGCATCGACCCTCCTTGATGTGGTTCAAGGCGCCATCGAAGCCGAACTCCGGGCGCGCCTCACCTTCGCAGCAGCCCATGGCAGCACCCCGGACCGCATCCAGACGTTGCTTTTGCTGAGACTGGGCGGCCATGTTTTGGCCGCTGGCAGCAGCGCCAACACTTCCGCAAACGGCCTGTTGCCTAACTTTTTGATCGTATTCATTCATCTTCATTTCTCCAGTTGTTGCGCCGACATGCCGCGGCCGCTCGGCTTTGTTTATTTATTCCACGGCTTGAAGCTATCCAGCGCCTCAAGCGTCGGCCACGCCCCGGTGAAGGTCAGCGCCCGGTCGTCGATCGTCACTTTGGCGGGCGGCTTGAACCACGGCCACTTGATCTGCTTGACGATGGCCGCAGCTGCATCGCGGTTTGACACGTACCAAGGCTCCATCTCGGAGGCGCCTAGCGTGTTTACACAGTCCCCCCACCAAGGCTGTACGCACACTTCAAGTTGCCCAAGGGCTTCGTATTCCCTGCGCAGCCAGTGCTTCATGGCGCGTTTGCCACCCCACTGATGCGACCGGCTGGAGAAAATCGCCACCTCGTAGGTTTCCAAGGCCTTGACGATGAACTCCAGTGCGCCCGGCACTGGCGGGTCGGGGATGACCGCCGCGCCTTGCCAGCGGCTGCTGTAGCTGTGGATAACGCCGTCGAAGTCGAGGCAAAGGATGGGCTTCATTCGCCGATCCTCAGCACCAGCGGGCTCTTTACTCCGACCTTGCGGGCGTGCTTGATGAGGGTTTGGGCGATTTCCATAGCCTGATCTCCAGTAAAGCCAATCCATGCAACAGGCTTGGGAAACTCCATCTTCACCACGCCGTCTTCATTGGAAATAGACACCGGCAACGCCCCGGCGTCGTCGGCGTTGAGGCGGCCATTCGGATATTCGCCGAATAGTTTTTTCATGGCCTCAGTCATGGCCGGGTTCTGATTACTGCTGTGATGTGACACTTCTTTCTCCTTGGTTATGCCGCAAGCGGCGTTTTGTAAATCGGCTCCACCCCGCTCTGCGCAGCCATGGCGATGAGGAATTCCATCCAGTCACTAAAAACCCTCTTGCCCATCTTGCTGGTGCGTTGCGGGAGCATGAT
>Ga0157303_10000015_pt1 | contig 16789 bp, 10 predicted proteins | sample NitcycUS118311C2_FD_108399 | JGI IMG/M metagenome (GOLD analysis project Ga0157303, IMG submission 108399) | Soil microbial communities from Arlington Agricultural Research Station in Wisconsin, USA - Nitrogen cycling UWRJ-S118-311C-2 | ecosystem: Environmental > Terrestrial > Soil >... | reverse complement strand
CGATCTGCCATTCGACGATGTCGCGAAACGCCTTTTCGTCGAGCGAGCCGTTTCTGAACGGCGTGACCAGCGCGGTAAAAGAGCCCCGAAAGCTCGTGTTGGCGGTCATGACACGACTTCTCCACAAAAGGCAGGTTTAAGCCCCATTGATATCGGGTCGGAGAGCGCGAAGAAAGCCCTCCGCCGCCACCGACAGGCTGGAACTCGCCATGCGACAACGTGTTTTTGCCCGTCTTGCCGCCCATAATGCCGACGGATGAAATTTTTCGGTATCATTCATCAATAGTTTTGGCCTAATGGGCTGGCAGATTTGCTGTTTCGGCGCTGAGTCGGACGGATTGAAGGACAAGTGCGGGGTTTGATGGACGCGACTGGCCACAGCCGCTCGGGCTTATTTTTGGTGGTGATTGCAGCCTGCGGGCTATGCGCGGACGCGGCGCTGGCGGCCGCGCAAAAGGTGCCCTTGCCGCGCCCGCGACCCGCTGCGGCAGCGGCCAAGCTAACGATTGCACCCGTGCGGCAAGCAGCGCCCTTGCCTCAAACGCGGCCGCAACCCAACGGCAGCGGGGTGACGGCCTTTGCCCAAGCCAATGTCGGTTTGCATGGGGCACTGTTCGAAAGCCGTGCTGAATTCAAACCGCTTGTCCGCCCAGCCTCTGGGCCATTTGCTGTTGCGCCTAACGCGGCCACCTCGGCGAATGATGTCGCCGCGGTGAAGCGTGTGATCGAAGCAGCGCGCAAAGGCAGAGACGCCGACGCCAATTCGGCCCAGGCGAGTATCTCCGATCCGGTTGCTAGCAAGTTGGCCGAGTGGGTCATCCTGCGTTCGGATAACACCAATCCCTCTTTCGAGCGATACGCCGCTTTCGTAAAGACCAACCCCGCTTGGCCGCATGTGCCGCTGTTCCGCCGTCGCGCCGAGAACGCGCTCTGGAATGATGGTGTTGATTCGGCGGCAGTGCGAGCCTTTTTCGCGACGAAGACGGCGTCAACCGCCAAGGGTCGCTACATGCTCGCGCGTGTCCTGCTCACCCTGGGCGATCGCGACGGCGCGGCGGTGCTGGTGAAACATGCCTGGCGCTATGACGACTGCAGTGCAGAGGTCGAGAAAAAGGTACTCGAGATGTTCGGCAGCATGCTCACTGCTGCCGATCACAAAGTGCGCATGGAGGCCCGCTTTTACGCCGGCGATGCGACCGCCGGGCTGCGCGCCGCCGAACGTCTCGGCGGCAACGACCTTATAGTCGCCAAGGCCCGCGCCGCGGTGTTGGCAAAGGCCCGCAATGCAAAGGCACTCCTCGACGCCGTGCCCGCTGCCTCGCAGCGTGAGCCGGGCTACATTTTTGCCCGCGTGCAGTGGCTACGCCAGAACAACAAGCCGGAAGAAGCCGGGAAGCTTATTCTGACCGCGCCGAAGGATCCGGAGGCGCTCGTCGATCTCGACCAATGGTGGCTCGAGCGGCGCCTGCTGGTACGCACACTGCTGGACCAGCACAACCCGCAGGCTGCCTACAACGTCGCGCGCGAAGCGGCGCCCCCGATGCGCGGAGTGTACCGCGTCGACGCCCACTTCACCGCTGGCTGGGTGGCACTGCGCTACCTGCACAATCCGAAGACTGCTGCACAGCACTTCGCGCACATTGTGGAAGGCACCCACAATCCGCATGCACTATCGCGCGGCGGCTATTGGCAGGGCCGCGCCGCAGAGGCGATGGGTCAAAATGCGCAGGCCAAGGCTTTTTACGAGATGGCCGGGCAATACATTGCAACTTACTACGGCCAGCTTGCACGCGCTCGACTCGGGCTCAAGGATGTCGGGTTGCGCGCACCGCCTTCCTTCACGCCGCAAGAAACAAACGTGCTGAGCAATCTCGAAGTCGTGCGGGCCGCGGCGATTCTGTACGAACTCGGCGAGCGAGATATGCTGGCGTCGATCTACGCCGAGCTTGGCGAGAGCGCGACCGATGTTGCGGGAATGGCGATGCTGGGCGAACTTGCGGCGAAGCATGGAGACGGCCGCGCCATGCTCCTGCTCGGCGAAGCTGCCTATCGTCGCGGACTTCCGCTCGAGCATTATGCCTACCCGACCATCGGCCTGCCGGACTACCGGCCGATTGCTCCGCCGGTCGAGCCTGCGGTTACTTATTCGATCGCGCGCCAGGAAAGCCACTTCAACCAGAAGGTCGTCTCGATCGCCAATGCGATGGGTTTCATGCAGGTGACGCCCGCAGCCGGCATCGATACCGCCGCAAAATACAAGGTCGCCTACAGTCGTGAGCGCCTTCTCAAGGATCCGGTTTACAACATGCAGATGGGCGCTGCCGAACTCGCCAATCTGTTCAGCGGCTATAATGGCTCGTACATCCTCACGTTTGCCGGCTACAACGCCGGCCGCGGCAGGGTGAAACAATGGATCGCGGCCTATGGCGATCCGCGCGATCCTAATGTCGATCCCGTCGACTGGGTTGAGCGCATCCCGATTTCCGAAACGCGCAATTATGTCGGGCGGATCATGGAAAATCTGCAGGTTTACCGCGTGCGCTTTGGCGGTGGCAGTAGGCTGCTGATCGAAGCCGATATCAGACGCGGCGGCGCGCATTAATCGGCCGATGACCGCGCCTGCGTCATCGACAACCGACACGTCGTACAGCACGTTTGTCGCTGCCCCCGACGGTCTGCGCCTGCATGCACGTTGCTATGGTCCCGCCAGTGCAGTCGGCATTCCTATTGTGTGCCTACCCGGCCTTGCCCGCACGTCGGCGGATTTTGACCTTCTGGCAACAGCACTCTCGCGTGACGGCTCTCGGCCTCGCCGCGTTATTGCGCTCGACTACCGGGGCCGTGGCCTGTCGCAGTACGATTCGAATCCAGCGAATTATTCGGTTGCGGTTGAGCTCGCCGACGTTCTGGCCGTCGTCACTGCTCTCGAATTGCTGCCGGCTATCTTCATCGGCACATCGCGCGGCGGGATCCTGACGATGCTGCTGGCAGTTGTCCGGCCGTCAGCAATCGCCGGTGCCGTGCTTAACGACATCGGTCCGGTGATCGAGCCCCAAGGGCTGATGCGCATCAAAAGCTACGTCGGAAAAATGCCGGAGCCGCGAACCTTCGAAGAAGGGTCTGAAATCCTGCGCCGTCTGTTTCAGTCACAATTTCCGCGACTCGGGCCAGACGACTGGCTGGCTGGCGCGCGCCGTGTCTTTAAGGAGGAAAACGGTCGTCTAGTGACGACCTATGATCCGAAACTCGCGACCGCCCTGGCAGGCGTCGACCTCGAACGACCAATCCCGGATTTGTGGAAGGAATTCGACGCGCTCGCGAGTGTGCCGGTGATGATTATTCGAGGCGCCAATTCGGATATTCTTTCCGCTCACACCATTGAGGCCATGCGCACGCGCCATCCGGCGCTGGAAACCATGGAAGTGCCCGAACAAGGCCACGCGCCTTTGTTGGCCGAAGTAAACACGATTGCGCGAATCGATGCATTTGTCGGACGTTGTGGCGGACAACGCATTCAATAGACCCACGCTGGCCTATTCTCTTCAGAAATATCAACGTCTTTGCAATCGAACTCGGGCCAACGCACTATGCACTTGGCTCAACAGAGAAAGATGCGGGTGCAAGTCCACGTTGCATCTTGTCGCGAATTGTCGTGAAGGCGGACTCGAGATGCCGGGTAAAGCGCGCGGTGTCGAAAAGCGGATAAGTATCCCGATTGCGGGCAAGTTTATCCTTGATGGCGGCCAATCGAACCGGATCACGCGCAAGCTGGAGCGCCAGATTTTCGTATTCGCTACCCGATTCCGTGACGAGTTCGGGAAGCCCGACCGCGCACAAAAGGCTGCCTGCCATCCGCGCAGCAAAGCTTTCTCCGGAATAAGTAACTATAGGTAATCCGGCCCAAAGTGCGTCGCTGGCAGTCGTGCCGGCATTGAATGGAAACGTATCCAAGAACAAATCGGCAAGACGATATCGAGCAAGATATTTCGTATAGGTGGTTCTTGAACAGAAAATCAACCGAACGGGGTCGACACCTCTGTTTTCTGCCTCGTGACGCAGATTACGTTCCAGATCGTTATCGCCACCCAAAAGCCAAATCACGCTCCCCTCTACTTGATTGAGAAGACGCATCCAAATATCGAAGAATGCGGGTGTGATCTTGTAGCTACTATTGAATGAGCAAAACACGAATGCATTTTCGGGCAAGCCAACTTCGATGCGAGACGGTACACCCTCGGCGATGTCCCGCTTGATGTCATTGGCTTGAAAGGTTTCAGGAAGATAAATAATTTTTTCGCTATAAAGATCCCGCTGCGCTTCGGGAATGAGAAACCGGTCTGCGATAATATAGTCAACAAATGACGCGCCCATGCTGCCCGGATAGCCAAGGTAGTTTACCTGGATCGGCGACGGGCGAAATGCAAGAACTGAGGGTCGCGCCCTTCTTGTGTAGCCCATCAAGTCGACGGCAATATCAATTTCAAGATCCCGGATCAATCGAGCCACATCACGGTCACTTTGGCTGCCCACATCCACAAATCGGTCGAAGGAGCCTTTCACGCGTGTAAGCATTTCGCTTTGACCGTGCGCTTCAAACGAAACAGCGATCGTTTCAAACCTCTTGCGGTCGTGGCATTCAAAGACCCCAGTCAGCAAAGTGCTGACAGCATGTTGGCCAAAGTCAGCAGAAAGATATGCGAGACGAATTCGATCATGATCGGGGCGCCGGTCACGATACATCGGGTTTTTGGCGGTCGGGTACTTTGCCTTGCTAAGCACCATCGCACTTTTTAGTTGCACATCGGCAGAGGCAGAGATGGCAAACAGCGCAAAGGGCTGGCTCAAGATTTCTTTTTTGACCGATAAAATGAGGTGGGCGTATTCAGAATCAAAATTTTGCCAGTTGCAAAGATGCATCTTTGCATGAAGACGAGACGTCTCGGCATATTCGTGATCAGGTTCAAGCGTCAGTGCCTTGTCATATGCTTCAAATGACGCAGCGAAACGCTTTAGTTCGAAAAGTATATTGCCGCGATTGTAGTGGAACCCGGCGTTTCGGGGCCGCAGAGACAGTGCCACAGAAATGGCAGCGAGGGCTTCATCGTAACGTCTCAAGTCATGCAGCACATTCGCGCGGCCTGCGTGAAATTCTGGATTGTTGGGACTGATAATGAGGGCGGAGTCGTAGCTTGCGAGAGCTTCGTCGAAGCGCTTCAATTCTTCTAATGCATTGCCACGATTGCAGTAGGCATCGCCGTAATTCTGATTGATACGAATGGCGGCATCGAAGCAGCCTAACGCCTCCTCATAGCGTCTTTGCGACAACAAAATGCCGCCGCGATTAAGATGGGCTTCCGCAAGGGACGGGTTCAGCGCCAGTGCGTTGCCAAAAGCCTCAAAGGCCTCGTCGAATCGCTGCAATCCAAGCAGCACGTTCCCATAGTTGAAGCGCACATCGGCATTGTCTGGGTTGATGGCCAATGCGCTACGCAGGAGACGCTCAGCCTCCTCCAGCTTGCCGCGCTGGGCGCTCAGCATACCGAGCATCATCAGAACGGGAAATTGCTTGCCGCCGATTTTCAGGGCGCGCCGGTAAAGACCTTCCGCTTCGTCGAGCCGGCCCGCCTGATGCGCAGCCATAGCCTCGCGAAGGCCATCAATCCCGGCTCCCGATTTTGATTGTTTTGCCATCCAGAGCTAGCGGGCCTCGACGTTGACAAATCGGCGTACGGTCATAAAGCACATGACAGGCGGGTACGGAATTGCGTTATTCGAACTCAGTCGTCGATCGTATAACATTCATTTAGAAGTGATCTGTCGATGAGTAGCGGAGACCGGCAATGACCCAGGATGCCAACAAAAGGATGCCGACGTTTCGCTGCCATCCAGGGCTTGAAGAGGCGACCCATCCAAGCCGTCCTCGGGAGGTGCACCCCCTACGGTCCTTAACTTTTTGCGCTCGGAAGGCGGTGAGATAAGCTACCGGGAGAATGCCCGAACCCCCGATCACTACGGTCACGCTTGACGTGCTCGGCCGCAAGGTGCCGTTTCGGTTTCCTAACAGCGGGAACGTGCAACAGCATCTGCAATCGATATTGTCCGGCCGCGAGTATCCGGCCCCACCCCTGCCACCTGGTTACCGGATAAACACGATCGTTGATATCGGCGCGAATGTCGGCGCATCAACGTTATGGTTCCTCTCGGCCGCGCCGCAGGCTCGTGCGGTCTGTTTTGAACCTGCGCGTGCTAACTATGACTGCCTTTGCCACAACCTCAAATCGTTTCCGCAAGTGGAATATTTTCGATGTGGCCTGTATTCCTCGGAGGGGTCACAAACACTTCACCACGGCGCACAACAATGCATGCAACATTCGATCTTCGCCAGCGTCGAAACGGGAGAAGGGCGCGAGACCATCAATATCAAAAGAGCATCGACGGAATTTGATCGGCTAGGTCTCAAGCAGATATCGATACTCAAAATCGACACTGAGGGCTGCGAAGTTCAAATTATCGATGATTTGGGCGCAAGACTTGAGGGCGCGGACATCATTTATGTCGAGTGGCACTCAGAAGAAGATCGCCGAGCAATCGATGGTCTGCTCGGCAAATTTATTCTCGCCCAGTCCTCGTGCGCGACGCCACACCGCGGAAACGCCACCTATCTCGCAAAACGGATAGCCGAGGCGGTGCCGAATCTTAGCGCCGTGCGGATCAAAACCTAACAGCTACTTCCCCTTTAGCAAGCTCAACCCTCCGCGCAGCCTCGACTGGCCACTCTTCTGCTGGCCATCTCGGGGATTGTCGGCACAGCGCAATAATTATCCACAGCCAGGGTTAGTATCTCCGCTAAGCGCCAATACCAAAACCGTCAACCTGCCCGCTGCCGCGCTGCATGATCGAGAAATTTCTCAAGTGCTAAAATACATTCGCGATCACGATAGATCCGTTGCTTTCTTTCTGCAATTTTTCGGCCAAGCGCATGCCGTTCATCAGGATGGTTCGCCAGTCGCACCGCGATCGAGATATAATCATCAATTGTGTCGGCGATCGTTTCCTCGACACCCATCATTTGTAGAATAGCAGCGGTATGGCGACTGCGCATAAAAGGTCCCGGCATCGTCACGATCGGGATGTTGTGCGGTAGACTCTCCAATGTTGAGTTACCGCCTGACCAGAGAACACTATCCAGAACCACATCGCATTGTCCGATCGCCCCAACGAATTGACCGATACTTAGACGCGGTAGCAACACGCAATGGTATGATGCCTCGAGACCAAACGCCGCAAATGCACGATCGAGTCTTTCCTGAAACAGCTCAGTGATCTTAGGCGAAAAATGTTTTATGAACACAAATTGACAATTGACCGCTTCCTCCGCAATCCGCGGAAATACATGATCAAATTGCGGTAGATATTTGAATAGTGACTGCCCTGACCAAAAGACCGTCGCATCCGAACGCAAGCCAAGCTCTTCACGAGTCATTGTAATGTTATCTGTTTTAATCGGTTCGTAATAAATAGATAGATTCGGAAGCCGGACTAATTTCTCGGTGTAATGCTGCTCGGCATCCAGCGGCTCCATGAGGTCACTGCTAAGAAAATAATCGAGCGTCGGCATACCGCTGGTCTCGGGATGACCCCATGAATTGCACTGAACCGGCGCTAGTCGTTGTGCCGCGAGCTGAATAGAAATGTTCTCCATCAACTGTCCGGGATATATCAGCACATGCGGCGCATCTGCTAAAATTTCTTGCCGGCAATCCTCAACGGCCGAAATGCGATGGGCAAAACGATCGCAGATCGTGGCGGCAACATCTGTTTCCGCGTCGCGATGCGTCCCGATGTGGTAGCCGAAGATTCGGAATCGCTTTCGATCCAATTGGGTAATCCAGCCCTTGATCAGAAGGTTCCAGACCGGATGCTGATGAAAAAAGGCGCTGACAATCCCAACCTTTACTGGTTCGTCGGGCGCGGGCGGCCGAGGTAGAGAAGGAGCCGGATATTCACGCTCTATTATGTGGCACGCCAATGAGCCGTAAAGTGTTTGGAGATAACGATCATTGTGGCCTTGATAGGCGAGTTGAAATGGCTGTCTAAATTCAATCGCTTTGACAAGGTCGCCTTGCATCCGTCCGGCTGCAAGGTCAGCGCAAATTGCTAGTAGCTTTTTTTCATAGGCCTCGCGACGCCGAACGATTTCATTATCGTCGGCATACAAGATCGGCAATTCGGCGATGCACGCTGCGAATCTTGCCTCGACAGAATCTGGACTAATTTCAACGGCTCTCTGGAAATCCGAAATTGCTTTGTCGTTGAAATTAATTTCGTAGAAAACAATGCCCCGACCGAGCCAGGCATCAATAATTTCGGGTTTGAGTGCAATCGCTTTGTCGTAAGAAGTGAGCGCTTCTTCATAACGACGAAGGTTTCTCAGCACATCCCCCCGTGTGCTCCACGCCTGGGCAAAGTTGGGATCCAGCGAGAGCGCCTTGTCGCTTACAGCGGATGCCTCTCCGAGGCGATTGAGGTCGAGTAACGCACTGACCTGATTGCAATAAGCTTCGATAAGAAATGGATTCAGTCCGATAGCCTTTACGTAATCAGCAATTGCTTCGTCGAAACGCCTGAGATCCAAAAATGCATTACCGCGATTGTTAAATGCCTCGGCATAGTCCGGCTTGAGTTCAATCGCCTTCCCATAACTCGATATTGCATCATTAAGTTGTTTGAGCGCTCTTAAGAGATTGCCTTGGTTGTAGAAGGCTTTTGCAAAATCCGGCTTGAGGGTGATGGCCTTTTCGTAACTCGCAGCTGCCTCATCCAGGCGTCCAAGCCTAAACAATGCATTGCCACGATTGTTGAATGCGTCGGGGAAATTGCCATGGAGGGCGATGGCCTTGTCGTAATCTTTCAGTGCCTCTTTCGGCCGATTCAACTCCAACAGAGCATTGCCGCGATCGTTGAATGCATTGAAAGCACTTGGATTGATTTTGATGGCTCGACTGAACTGTTTTTCCGCATGCTCAAATTGGCCGCTTTGCAGCAAAATCAGGCCCAAAAGATAATTCACATCGAAATTGCGCGGAGTTGCCCTCAAGATAGCGCGGTATTTCTTCTCGGCATTGGCAAGATCGCCAAGCTGGTGAAGGGCTAGCGCTTTCTCGAATTCGCGTTTCGGGTCCACTTAGCCCCCGCCATCCGCCACGAACGCAGCTTACAGTAAGAATTATTGTCACAACTGCAATTTGGAATGCCCGCTTTGGGTCATTAGCGGACATTTTGCGATGCCGAGGCCATGTCTGCTTTACCGCTCAAAAACGGACATTGAAATCGCTGCCGTTGACACGGCCTACAGACACGGCAGCAATAAATGAAATGCGCTCCCGAGTTGGGGCGCTATCTCCTCGACGAAATCAGACCAGAGCAGCAAACAAAATCTGCAGTGAAGAGTATGCGCCCGGCACTGTGGCCCGCATCATTGTCATCCTCCTCTTGAACCAGACGACACTCATGACGCGTACTGGTTGGGAGAACGAAAAACCCCCGGCGGTTTCCCGCCGGGGGTCTTTGACTAGATATCCACGATCAACCGATCACGGATAGAAGTCGCGATGGACGCGGAAGCGGACGGAGAAGTTGTCCTGATTGCTGTCAATCAGCGTCGGCGTGGAAACGCCCAAGCCGCTAGGGGTCACAGCAGAAGTCGCCACCCCGTTGACCAAGCTCGCACCCTCCAACCTCGAATACATCACGTCGAGGCCCATGTAGAAGTCTTTCGTGACGTTCCATTGGGTCCGCGTGCCAACCCACCAGGTCTGCCAATTCATGTCGCAACCCGCAGTTGCTACCGGCAGACCGGCTACGATCGTGCCGTTGCCAGAAGCCCAGCAGAGCTGATTGTTGGCAGTATCGCCGTAGTTGACTTGCGCCCAACCGCCGTAGACCGACGTCCTCCAACGCGGATTCCAGAAGTGCTCATAGGCCGCGTTGACGACCCAAGCCGACGTCAGCTCGAGGTCGGTGACACCGGCTACACCGCCGAGAGTACCTCCGACCACCGCATCGCTTACGACGCCGAAGCTCATTGATTGACCGCTCACGAAGGCCCAGTTCGGTTGAGTGGTCTGGAACGCATATCGCAAAGCGCCTTGGGTGTAGGTGACCATGGCCTGGAAGTAGTCGCCCTGGCCAATCATCGGGGCATTCAGCTTGATACCGGCAGCAAGCGCCCAGCCCAGCTTGTCGTCGGCATGGCCTGTTGTCGTGTCGGTAGTAAGATTGCCGTAGTACGACATATTGACTTGGTGCAAAGCGCCGCTGAGTTGAGCGGAGCCCCAAGCCTGGTCGACGCGCAAGTTTGCGACGATGTCAGGCGCTTGGAAACCGCCATAGCCGGCCTGGGCGCCACCGGCGCCAAAACCAGTCCCGCCTGCGACGAACCCAGGAGTGAGGAAGTCACCGACTATCGCAATCTGGGTTTTGCGCGGCGCTTCGGCGGCGATTGTCGCCGAGAAGCCGTTGCCGAACTGGGCAGTGTAGCCCATCAGGAACCAGCCGCCGTCACCGGTGTCAGAACCGGGGAACGCACCCCAGTAAGACGTCGCCGGGTTGCTATAGAAGTCGAAGAACGACTGCGCACGGCCAAACGTGAAGCCCGCCCACTGGATAAAGGCGCGGTTCGCGCTGAAGTTGTTAGAGGCCGCAACGTCGCCGCCGTGCTCGTTTTCAGACACGCCGAGGGCGATATAGCCGCGCACCGTGCCGTATTCGGTCTGGTTACGCGCATCCGCCGTGATGTAGCCGCGAGCACGGAAGTCGCTGTTATTGGTAAAACGGTTGTTGATATTGTTATTCGCCCAACCCCAGGCGAAGTTGCCGTTCTGGCCCCAGCCATATTCGGCACGGACCCAGCCGCCGATCTTGATGCACATATCGGTGCCGGGGATGTAGTAAAACCCGACCCCATACAGGCTGCAAATCTTCACGTACTGGACCGGCTTGGCCTTTACGGGAAGATCAGCTGCCTGCGCCCCAGCTACGGCAACGAGACCCGCTGCAGAGCCAAGGAGAAGGCTTTTCACCATCTTCATCTTGAACCTCCAAACATTGTTTCTTGAGAGGGTTCCGTATCCGCCCAGTGCGACAGCACGTGTTGGAACTTCCCCTTGCTCCCCGCTAGCCGAGAACTTTTCGCACCACCTGTGCAATCCGTACCCGGGCAGCGCAACAGGGGGATGCCCCCCTCCGTCGCTTTGTCACATTAACCGAACACCCCCTCCAGGCAATGAAGAAGCGCCCTTCCCACAGGGTCTGAAGGCGCTTTTCGAGCGAGTGTTGCGCAAAAAACACGCAGACCGCTGCCGCGATATAGACCACGCTGGCGGCACGCTAAGAGGTTACTTATACTTGATGTTTATCAGATGCTTAGGGACAATTCCGGGTACAACTACACGGCTTCGTTTTTACCTGTGCAACCTTAAGGCAGCGCTTTCCGGGGCACGTTCCAAATTGCGGATGGTCGAGAGCGGGCCCATGGCGGACGCGCGACGGTTAACCGTCGCCGCTGGCGGCCAGAACTGATTCTGGAACCGATTCGGAGCCGATTCAGACAAGCCAGCTGGCGGAGACGGAGGGATTCGAACCCTCGATACGCCTTTGGGGCGTATAACGGTTTAGCAAACCGCCGCCTTCAGCCACTCGGCCACGTCTCCGCGTTGACAATTCGGGCACTTAGCAAATCGCGCGCGCGAACAAAACCGAAAATTGCTGCCGCAACAGCACGCGCTTGTTCTCGCTCCGGCCCGATGCGTGCGAACATTCTCTCGACCGCCTGCGCCGCAAGATCGCAGAACAAATGTCTGTAGGCGCTGAACCCGATTTTCTGTTTTGGAGGCGAAAATTGCCACAACCGCGGGGGCAAAGGGGCTTACGATGAATCGCAAGATGAGGCGTGCAAACAAGACAGGCCTCAAGCGACACCCGCTTAAGCAATCTCACTCACCAGTCGATCCTAACTTCTTTTCCTCATTTCTGGAGCAGGGACGGCTGCTGCTTGGCAGCGGAAGCGATGAAGAGGCGACAAAGATAGCCATACGGGCGGTACGCCTGCAGGAGACGCAAGAAAGCAAAACGTTTTTTGTAGATTGCGCAAAACGATGGACGTACTTCCCCGGTGCCGATCAAATACGAGACCTGATCGCCCGCGCTTTGCGTGAGCCGTGGGGGATGCCGGGCGAACTTATGGGCATCACCAAGGGGATATTCGATCGGGATCCCGCTATAGGCGCTGCGATCCAGCGGGCGACGAGCGCTTGGCCACGGCGCCTTTCGATGAATGAATTTCTAAGTCCGGATCAGTTAAGCAAAATCACAATTGATCCTCTGCTGCTCGCTGTGCTTGACAGCGGCAAAGTGATTGATGTCGCGTTGGAGCGCTTTTTAACCTCATTGCGCGCCTGTCTTCTCCAAACCGTCACTCAGGAGGAAGACCACCAGGGCGAAGATATCGTTCGGTTTTGCTGTGCCTTGGCGCGACAATGCTACACGAATGAATACGTTTTTGATCTGACCGCAGACGAAAACGATTGCGTGCGCAAGCTGCGAGCTCGAATAAATGAAGCGCTGAATGCGACTGCAGCAATTCCGCCGATGGCTATTGCAGCGCTGTCCTCCTACATCAGCCTAGATTGCCTGCCTACGGAAGCGCTGCTTAAACGCGCTTGGCCAAGATACATCGTCGAATTGTTAGAGGAGCAAATAAAGACCCCCGCAGCGGAGCAAGGGCTGCGTCATTCCATCCCAAAGATTACGCCCATCGTTGATGACACATCCATCAAAGTTCAAAACCAATACGAACAAAATCCTTATCCACGCTGGATCAATATGCCGACGGCTCGCCCAGCATCTATTGATGAGATTATTCCTCAATATTTTCCATTCAGTAACTACCGCAAAATTGGAAAAGGCACCGAGCTCGACGTGCTTATCGCTGGGTGCGGAACGGGCCTCCACTCGCTCAAGTTCGCGCAAATTTTCCCAGACGCCAAAATCCTCGCCATTGACCTGAGCATGCCTAGCCTGTGTTACGCAAAAGAGAAGACCCGGAAAATGGGTTTTGACAACATTGAATATGCCCAAGCTGACATCTTGGAGATTGGCGGAATCGATAGACGATTTGATGTAATTTCTTCAAGCGGCGTGTTGCATCATCTTGCTAATCCTGAGCAGGGCTGGAGCACCCTCCTGTCATTGCTTCGACCAGGCGGGTGTATGAATATTGGACTTTACAGCGAGCGAGCGCGTCGAAATCTCGTCATTGCCCAACGTTGGCTAGTGGAGCGAGGTTTCACGCCGTCGGTTGAAGACATCCGTCGCGCGCGGCAAGAGTTGATTGCCCGCGCCAATATCAATGATTCAATGAACGATGTAAGGAAATTTGCTGATTTTTATTCGACGAGCGAGTGCCGGGACCTGCTGTTTCACGCACAGGAACATCAATACACCATTCCAGCCATTCACGAATTTCTGGAAAAAAATAATCTGGAATTTCTTGGATTCATGATTGGGAATGAAATATTGGATCATTTCCGCAAACAATTCTCCAAACGAGCGGAAAGTAATCTTGATCTCTGGAATAGCTTTGAAACTCAGCAGCCTGATACATTTAAAACAATGTATGAGTTTTGGGTGCAGAAAAGGCACGGTCAAAGTCAACGATGAACCGAAAACAACGCCGCGCGGCGACGAAGCTCGGCCCCCCCGCCTCTGCAAACTCTTCCGATTCCGGCGAACGGATCCGGCAGCTCTTCGTGCAAGCTGTTTCGCACGAGCGCGCGCGGAAATTCGACGATGCCGTGCGTGCCTACAGGCAGGTGTTGGCGATCGACGCCGATCATGCCGAGGCATGCAACAATCTCGGCCGCGTTCTTCAGGCTCAAGGCAAGACGAAAGATGCCTCCGCCTACTACGCCCGCTCGCTCGAGCTCATGCCGCAACTTCTGGAGCAGTACTCTGGAATTTGCGCCACGCTTTTTTCGCTGCTCCCCCAGCTGGCGGAAGCGCTCCGCCGCCAGGCCGCCGCATGGCCGCGGCGCCTGTCTTTGGACGATCTGCTCGGTGACAACTTCGAGGCTGTCGCGACCAATCCCCTGTTCCTCCACTTGCTGCAGTCCACCACTGTCCGCGATGTCGGTCTCGAGCGGCTGCTGACAGCGATGCGGCATTCTCTGTTGAAGACGGCAGCAGCCGGATTGCCCGCTGCCAATCATCTGGTCTTGTTCACATGCGCGCTGGCAAAGCAGTGTTTCATCAACGAGTACGTTTTTGCAGTCACGCCGCAAGAAAACGACCAGGTCTCGCTCCTCGGAGACGCGATCGCAAATGCGCTTGCGTCGCGCGCCGCAATCGAACCGATGCAGCTTGCCGCGGTGGCAATGTATTTGCCGCTGCATGCCATTCCATCCAGCACGGCGCTGCTCGAACGCGGGTGGGCGCCTGCAATCGACGACCTGCTGAACCAGCAAGTGCGCGATCACATGCGTGAGCGCGAACTGCGCGACTCAATTTTGCGTTTGACCGCAATTGAAGATGAAGTCTCGCAACGCGTGCGCCAGCAATACGAGGAGAACCCCTACCCCCGCTGGGTGCGCGCGGCTGGGCAGGTCGTACCGGCTTCGATTGAACGATACCTACGAGAGCAATTCCCGACGAGCGCTTTTACGCCGCTCAACAAGGAGAACCTTGATCTCCTCGTCGCCGGCTGCGGCACCGGCCAAATCGCAATTGCATCCGCCCAGAAATTTCTGGGCGCACGTGTGCTCGCCATAGACCTCAGTCTGACGAGTTTGTCCTACGCCAAACGCCGCACGCCGGACGACGTGGCGCCGCGTATCGAGTACGCACAGGCCGACATACTCAAGCTTGCCTCGCTCGAACGAAGATTCGACGTGATCGATTCCTCGGGCGTGCTGCACCATATGGCAGATCCCTTTGAAGCATGGCGAACCCTTCTGACGTTGCTGCGACCGGGCGGTTTGATGCACGTTGGCCTGTACAGTGAAGCCGCCCGCCACGATGTCTGGGAGGCCCGCAAGTTTATTGTAGACCGCGGGTTCGGGGTAACGCCGGACGAAATACGACGCTGCCGACAGGAGTTGCTTGAAACGCCGCTGGCCAGCGTCACGCGGTTTACGGACTTCTTCACCACCAGCGAGTGCCGCGATTTGCTGTTTCATGTGCAGGAGGCGCGCCTGAACATTCCGATGCTCAAGGCCTTTCTCACCGACCAAGGACTCAAACTTATCGGTTTTGAATTTTGGTCCTCCCTGCTTCAGAAATATCGAGGTCATTTTGCTTCGTCGGGATGGGCATGGACGGACCTCGATCGTTGGCATGCATTCGAAACCGAAAACCCGGATACATTCTCGGGGATGTACCAATTCTGGATCCAAAAGCCCTGACGGCCCAGGAAAGAACCGCACGAACTAAAACCTGCAGATCGGGGTTACCCTGACACGGACGAGCACGGAGCCCTGGCTATGCGGTCGCAATGTTTCAGCGTCGCGACACTCATCGCTGCGGTTTCTTCGGGGCCGGCGCTTTCGTACGACATGCCTTACGATCCCTACCCTTGGTGCGCTTTTTATTCAGGCGAAGGCGGGGGCGGCACGAATTGCGGATTCCTTACACTCGAACAATGTCGGGCAACTGTAAGCGGCATCGGTGGCTTCTGCGGTCCAAATCAATTCTACAATCCGCAGCGCCCGGCATCGCGTTCACGCAAGCGTTAGGGCGAGTCACACGCATGCGAGGTCGGGGTCGCGCACCCTTGCGTGTAAGCGCTATATTACTTCTATACGATCTGAATTCATCGTTGGAGAAATCCCATGCGTCTTCCGTCGATTCTGTTGGCAGTATCTATCCTTCCAGTGACCTTGGTACAGGCGCAGGCGCAGGCTCAGCCATTTCCCTATGATCCATATCCTTGGTGTGCCGTTTACGGCGGCCGTGGCGGCGGAGGTTCGAACTGCGGCTTCAGCACGTGGCAGCAATGCATGGCCACGGTGAGCGGCATAGGTGGGTCTTGCGAACCCAACCAATTCTACAATCCGCGTGGCGGGTCCAAGTCCCGCAAGAAACAACCGCGCTAGCCCGCATTGACTGGTCGATGGGGTCGTGCGCAATTGCGCGGCCGTGCAGTCAAGGCCGTTCAATATTGCGCAAATTCTGCAAGATGCGCTGAGCTTGCATCAGCAGGGACGCCTGCGCGAGGCCGAAAAACTTTACGCGCGCGTGCTCAAGGCCGCGCCCGACAATTTCGATGCCCTGCATCTGCTCGGCTTGATCCATGCCCAGAACGGCCAGATGGGCGAAGCCCATCGATTGATGTCCGCCGCCCTGAAGATCAATCCGAACGTGCCGGATGTCCTGATCAATTTCGCCAATGTCCTGCACGGTCTCAAACGGGACGACGAGGCGCTCGCCTCGATCGACAAGGCCCTCGCGCTTCGGCCCGGCGACCCGGACGCCCTGCTCCATCGCGGCAACACCCTGAACGCGCTCAACCGTCCGACCGATGCTGTGCCCTGCTTCGATGCAGTACTGGCGCGCAATCGGGGGCACCGGGATGCGCTCGTCAGCCGGGGCATCGCACGCGCGACTCTCGGTGATTACCAACAGGCTCTCGCCGATTTCGATGCCGTTCTTGTACGCACGCCGAACGACACCGAGGCCCTGTACAATCGCGGGACGGCGCTGATCGAACTGGGTCGTTACGCCGAAGCTCTTTTGG
>Ga0157303_10000001_pt1 | contig 37717 bp, 58 predicted proteins | sample NitcycUS118311C2_FD_108399 | JGI IMG/M metagenome (GOLD analysis project Ga0157303, IMG submission 108399) | Soil microbial communities from Arlington Agricultural Research Station in Wisconsin, USA - Nitrogen cycling UWRJ-S118-311C-2 | ecosystem: Environmental > Terrestrial > Soil >... | reverse complement strand
GGACGATTTGCCTTCGATGATGGCGCGGTCGATCTCGTCGCGTTTCTCGTTGGGGCAGACCTGGCAGACCATCATTCTGGCATCTCGACTGTCTCAACTCCGCGGCTCCGAATCCAGAACGCAGCGGCAATAAGCAGCACGGCGGCGAGCGCGGTCAGCAGCGTGGCGGGTTGCTCGTACCAGTGCGTGACAGGGGTCGCGTGCGGCATGAATCGAATCTGCGTGTAGATCGGGTACGCCTTCGTGGTGTCGGCGATGAAGTAGATCGAGTCCATCGTCACGCTACCACCGCTCCTCGCCGTTAAGGACGCGGCAGATGCGATCGGCGATGCCCCGGCTCAAGTAATCGACGCCCACCTCGATTCCATTCGGACCCATGATCTTCGCGGTCAACTCGTAGTACTCCACCCGCCAGGGTTTCATCAGCGGAGCGATGGCACCGTGAAGGCGATTCACCTCCGGCCACCCTGTCACCTTGTCGGCGGTAGCAAACCACTCCCGCAGCGCCCGCTCCTGCTCGTCGTTGAGCGTCAGGCTCATGCTTCCGCCTGCACGACAGCCAACCCTGCGCGGCGGGCTGCGATCTCGCAGTATTTCTCTTCCTCGACGCCGATGGCGCGTCTGCCCAGGTCCTTGGCTGCCCTGAGCGTGGTGCCCGAGCCCATGAACGGGTCGAGCACGACGTCGCCTTTGGCGGTGTGGAGCCTCACGAAGACGGCCATGAGGTCCAGGGGCTTAGGGGTGGGGTGTTGGTCGGCCTCGGGCTTGGCGAGGCGGATGACGTTGGGTTCGAAGCCGTTGCCGTACCACTTGCTCGGGCCTCCCTTCTTTTCGCCGACGAGGATGGTTTCGTAGGTGCGGCGGTAGTGCCAGCCGATTCCGATGCCCTTGTCCCAGATGATCATCTGCTTGAATCCGAGGAGTTCGTCGAGCCACAAGGACCAGCGTGCGAATTGTGGATCGGGTCCGCCACCGCCGCAGCAGCAGCAGCAGGCGCAGCCGCCGCGGACGAGCAGGCGGTTGGCTTCGTTAAACATCCAGCGAACCAGGGTGTCGGCCTCGGCGCCGTCGTTGGCGATGGGGCGGGTGCGGGCGCTGTCGACGGTCTTGGCGTGGCCCAGGGCGACTTCGAGGTTCTCGTTCAGGTCGCCGTCGAGGTTGTTGTGGCCGTAGGGTGGGTCGGTGAGGATCAGGTCGATGCTGTTGTCTGGGAGGGATGCGAGGACGGACTGGCAGTCGCCATGAAATATGCGAATTCCAGCGTGGTCGTAGTACGGTTTCACGGCTCTAGGCCGATCTTGTGGGCGTTGGTGAGCATGAGGCGGTCGATTTCGATGCGTTCGCGTTGGCAGGCGAGGCAGTGGTCTGGGCAGCCGGGTGGGCCGCCGAGGTGTTGGTGTTCGGAGAATGGGAGGGCCTTGCGGCGGACCTCGGCGCGTGCCCTGCCGGCGCGGCGGTTGGCTTCTCGGGCTGTGTAGTCGGTCATGGGTGGTGGATCATGGTTTGATTCTGGCACCGAGACCAGCGAAATATTCCTCGTCCGGTGGTCCGTCTTTCCGCCTTCCAGGCGCGATAGCGACGGGACCCTGGACGCCGACAGGCGTCGGGTCTGGAATCCCGTTGCTGGAGCCAGATGCTAGGCTAGGGTCAGAGTCTTTTTCTTTGTCTTTAACGGCAGAGGCAGAGGCAGAGGCAAGGGGTGGAAGACCCGTGGACGGTGACGTGGGCACGTACCTGCCTTTGGAATCGCGCGCCCCGTTTGACCTTAGCCACCCCCCCTGGACCGACCGCTGGAAGCGTTTTCGTTGAGCCGCCCTTTCGCCACGGAGCCGGTCTTGGACGTACCCACGGTCGGTGTGACGGAAGGCCGCAAGGACTTCATTCTCGACCTCGCGCCACTGGTCTGGCGCCATTCCGGCGAGGGCGGCCAGCAACGAACGGTCGTCCGGCAAGGCGCCGGGATCGTCCGATAGCCAGGCATGACACAGGAGGAACAGGTAGGCGCCGCGGCCGGCCGGTGTCATGGCCAGGACGGTGCGGCTGGTCAGCAGGTCGCGGGGGTAGAGCTGGAAAGAGGGCGGGCGTCCATCCGAGGACATGGGGCAAGGCTCCGGGTGCTGGCCGTGGGCATGCCCGGAATCCGACGGTGCGCTGGCGCACCAGCCATCCCCCGCGTCACGGGGGCCGGAGGCGTTGTCGAGAAGCAGCAACACCGCCGGACTCCAGACCTTCTCGACGCCCGTAGGGTAGCACATCGAAGGCCCTACGTCAAGCCGCCTTGGCCCTCGCCCGCCTGCGCCGCTGGTACGCCGTGGCCCACTGGCGCCGGCACTTGAGGCACTTGGCCGAGCCGTGGATGAACTCCCCGCGTGGTCTGGACTTCCGGCAACGCGAGCAGCGGATCGTGGCCGTGGGCTGCTTGTCGCAGCTCTCGATCCGATGGCCCAGCCCACGGCATTTCCAGCAGCGCCCTGCCATGCGTGCAGCCTACCGCGTCACGGGGCCACAGCGCAAGGCCCAAACAAGGACCTTGACAAACGCGGGGCGCTTGTGTAGGATGGTCGCGTGGCGCCCGGATCGTCCGGCCCCGCCCGCCTAGAAAGGAACCCCGAATGCCCGAAGTTCTCGTCGGAGTCAACGAGGCCGCCTCTCTCGCGGGCCTCAGGCGCAACTCGATCTACCATTACATTTACGACCGCGGCCTGCCGGTGGCGAAGCGCACCATCCGCGGACACCTGCTGTTCAGCCCCGCAGCGATAGGCAAGTGGCGGGCGGAGTTCAACGCGAAACCGCCCAGGCACACCATCAGCGAGGCGAACAAGAAGAAGATGATCGAGGCCCGGCGCAAGTCGCAGGAGGCGAAGCGCCGGGATAAGTGGAACGAGACGATGGCCGTGGCGGTGGGCGCGGAGCCGAGCGAGCACAAGAAGTCCACCGCCCCCACGCGGCCGTCGCGGCGTGGGAAGAAGCGCGGCAAGGTCGAAAACCACCCGGCCAAGGAGTGCGGGCGGTGGGAGGAGAAGGGTTGATCTGGCCGTGGCATCGGCACGCCTGGGAGCCGAAGGCGGTCCACTACTTTCAGAGAAGTTGGGATGGCGAGAGAGGGGTGACGCGCACCAACCTGCTCGAATGTTGCCGGTGCGGAGCACGGCGCCAAACCGAGTGGATGGGAATGTTCACGCTGGATCATTTCAAGCCCACCCCGAAGCCCGCGAGGGAGTTGGTAGAAGATCTCATCCGCAAAGGGTCCATCCAAGGAGGTCCGAGATGACGAAGCTCGCAGAGCACGCAGCGATGGCGGCAGAGGCAGGGTTCACGGCGGCGGCGGCGCAGGCGGAGGCCGTGGCGGATCGCGCCGGGCGGCTGGCCCGCGCGTACGAGCACTACCGATTCGTGAAGGCGGAGAAGATCGCGGAGTTCAACCTGCGCCTCTACAACGAGACGCTTCGGCGCACCGGCCAAGCGGGGCGCAACATGAACGATCACTACGACAAGCTCTCGTTCACGCCGGTCGAGAAGTACGCCACGCTCCCACCGGCCGACGTGCTCGCCAAGGTCAAGGAGGCCGCCGGTGCTCGGATTTTTGACACGATGGAGGTCGCGAAGATCGAGTCGGTCGTCGAGTACAAGGACCCCATCGTCTTCGGAAGAATCGAGGGATGCACCGACAGGTTTTTTGTGGCGCAGTGGGGGTCGGACGTTCAGATTACCGATCTCCTGGGAGAGCACGATGGCTAGACCAGCACCGGACCCAGTACCGGACTACAACGCCAAGGCGCCGGTGCTGGACGATCTTCTCGCGGGGTTGGAGACGGCTCCGCGAGAACGGGCCAACGAGTTCCTGGGCCAGTCGACGAAGCGCAAGGCGGTGCTTCAGCAGGCGCTGCATCCGAATGTCGAAGTCACGCACGCAGATGAGCCGATGTCTCAACGCGATATGATCCGCGCGTTGCAGCGCGAGCAGGAGATGATGCGCGAGTACCAGCATCGAGAGCGGCAGATGGAGATTCGCCGGAGCCCGTTCTACATGGGGCAAACGCTGGGATCGTCAACCGGAACGAGTCTCACGGCGCCGCCGCCAGAGGACGACATTCCGTTCTAGCGCATTGCGGATTGCGAGTTGCGAGATTGCAGGGTCCCCGCGAGGGGGGGAAGCCGCGGCCGTAAGTCCAACAGGAACGCATGGCGCAAGCCTTGCACCTGTTGGCTGGTACGCGGCGACGGTGCCGCCCGAAAGCGGAGGACCAGATGAAGCGAATCGTCAGCCTGACGCCCGGAACCAAGGGCTGGATCGTGACGCTCGAATGCGGCCACACGCGACACTTCTACTCGTACCCGAGCGCGTCGCAGGCGCGGTGCTGGGTTTGTCCGGCGGAAGCCGAAGCGCAGAAGACGGGTGCCAAATGACAGGCATCTACGAGTGCATGACCCGCGGGTGCGCCGAGCGGGAGAAGAAGGTCGAGCGCCCCTACGACCCGATGTGGCCGCTGGAGCGGAGGCAGCGCAACTGCCCGTCCTGCCGCAAGCGGATGCTGCTCGTCACCATCAAGCGCGAGATGACCGAGGCCGCGAAGCAGCGCCTGCGCCAACTCGCCAAGGAGCGTGCCCAATGACCGCGGCCCTCGTTGAGTTCCGGTGGTCCTGCTGCCTGTGCGCGAAGCCGGACCAGCCCATCGTCCGCACACGGCAGGGCAGGGCGGCGATCTGCGAGGATTGCCTCAGGACCGTCGAGCCCGACGCGCTCCACCCCGACGCCTGCACCTGTGGCCGGGGCCACGCGCCGGGCATCGGATGCAGCGACGAGAATCACGCGGAGGACCGATGACCCGCCTCCTGCGGTGGCTGTTCTGGTGGCCGGAGGGGACGTTCACCGGCGCGGGCAAGTGGCACTACTAACCGGGCACGGACGCCGCAACCCGGAGGAATGAGATGCCGAAGTACGCAGTCTCCGAAGCAGCGGTGAAGCTACTGCGCCGCGTCAAGCGACACATCCTCGCCGAGCCCAAGCGGCTCGACATGAATCAGTGGGTCAAGCCGTCGCGCCAATCTCCGTGCGGCACGGCGGCATGTATCGCCGGATGGACGGTGTTGTTGAGCGGCCCCGAGGAGAAGATCGCCGAAGTATCCAAGACCCGAACGCTTTATGAAGCCAACGAGGCCGCAATCGGCGGGTTCGGTGTGGGTATCGGGGAGAGGGCTCGGCAGCTGCTCGGGCTGACCTATGAACAGAGCGTCCGGCTGTTCCATGTGAAAGCGGCGTGGGTTAACGGTGTGTGGCCGACAGAGTTCGCACGCCGATACACCAGCACCAAGACCACCAAGGCCGAGAAGGCGAAGGTCGCCGCCGAGCGCATCGATCACTTCATTCGGACGGGGGAGTGATGGCCAGGAGAACGCTGAAGGAACTCATCGAGTTGCACGAGGCGAAGGCGCGGGACGCCGAGCGCAAGGCGGAAGCGTGGGCTGCGAAGTCCAAGGTCGCCCGCAACCGCGCCGAGGCGCTGAAGGCGCAGGTCAAAGAGGCGGCCGAGTGACCGAGCCCGAAATCACCCAGACCCCGCTGCCGTGGGAGCGCGTCGAGGACCACGAGGACGCGCCGGAGATACCGACCACGCCGATGGTCCCGAGCATGGGCGCTCAGGAGATCGACGTTGGCTCCCTGTTCCGGCTGGCGCTCGCCAACGGCGCAGGGTCGGTCGACGCCCTGGACAAGCTGCTGGAGCTGCACGACCGGGTGCAGCGGCGCCACGCCGAGCTGGAGTTTGCGCGGGCGTTCGTGGCGTTCCAAGAGCAGGTCCCGCCGATCCCGAGAAACACCCACGTCGAGTTCGCCACCAAGGACGGCCGCAAGGTGAGCTTCGACAGCGCCAACTTCGAGACGATCATGGAGTTCACGAAGGAGGCGAGGAAGCAGAACGGATTCAGCGTCGGGTTCGACATGAAGGTCGATGGGGCGCTCGTGGTGGCCACCTGCTACCTGCGCCACCGCGACGGGCACTCCACATCCAACACCGCCAGCGTCCCGTGGGCCAGCACCAATCCGGGCATGAGCGACCAGCAGAAGTACGCCGCGGCGCTCACGTTCTGCAAGCGCATCGCGCTCACGGCGGTGTTGGGGCTGTCGCTCACCGATCCCGAGGGCGAGGACCAAGACCAGACCACCATCACCGAGAAACAGGCCGCGACGCTGGAGGCGCTGATCGAGGAGGTCGGCCAGGACAAGGCGGCGTTCCTCAAGTGGCAGGGGGTCGAGCGAATCGCGGACGTTCTGGCGAGGCGGTACGAGCGGGCGGTGCATGCGCTCGAAGCCAAGAGGAAGCAATGAAGTCCGTCCAACGCGAGCGGCGTTACTCCGGCTACGTCGGCGCGAGGTTCGGATCGCTTATGCTTATCGGTTTCTCCAGCAGTGCTGGGGACGGAGGGCGCATCATCGGCGTGTTCGCGTGCGATTGTGGAAGAAACAAGGAATGGGCAGTCGGCCGAGTCGTTCGTGGATATAGAACCCACTGCGGCTGCCAAACAGACCACGGCACCCACCGAACCCACGGCATGCGGTACTCGCGAGAATACGCAGCCTGGGTCGGGATGAAAAACCGATGTACGAACGTTCGCGACAAGGACTACCAGCGCTGGGGCGGGCGGGGCGTGACGGTTTGCCGAGAATGGTTGCAGTCGTTCGACTCCTTCTACCAACATCTTGGCAACCGCCCCACTGGCCATTCCCTGGACCGCATCGACAACAACAAGGGCTATGAGCCCGGAAACGTTAGGTGGGCCACCCCAAGAGAACAGGCCTCAAACCGCCGGGATGTCTGGGCGGTCCGCATAGGAGGAACCGAATACGGTTCGGTCGCCGAGGCGGCGAGGGCGCACGGGGTTTCGGAGACAACGGTTGTTCGTTGGTGCGGTGGTTGCGCGGATCGAACACCAAGGAACGGCTGCTCTCGCGCGAGGAGATACGCATGAAAATCATTCCATGCAATCAAGGGGATGCTGTCTGGCACCGCAGCCGCTTGGGTCTGCCGACCGCCAGCGAGTTCTCGCGCATCCTCACCCCCACCGGCAAGCCATCCGCCCAGGTGGACGGCTACATGCACGCCCTAATCGCCGAGCGCATCTTGGACGCCCCGATAGACTCCGGGGAAACCCCGTGGATGCTCCGCGGGTCGGATCTGGAGGACGAGGCCATCGCCTACTACGTGTTCGCCCGCGAGATGGCCTGCTCGACGGTCGGATTCTGCACCACCGACAGCGGCACCGTGGGATGCTCGCCCGACCGGCTGGTCGGCGAGGATGGCGGCCTGGAGATCAAGTGCCCGTCCGCCGCGGTCCATGTCGGATACTTGCTCGACAACCTGCCGAGGAAGTTCTGGCCCCAGGTGCAGGGATGCATGATGGTTACGGGGAGAAAGTGGTGGGACCTGTTGTCCTACAACCCCGAGCTACCCCCTGCGCTGGTACGCATCGAGCGAGACGAGGACTACATCGCCGTGCTGGGCAAGGCGGTCGCGGAGCTGGTGACGAGACTGGACCAGGGCGAGGCGTTCGTGCGCGGGCTGATGCGGAGGGCGGCGTGACGGTCGCGGTGGTCGGGAGCCGGGGATACAGCATGCTCGGCGACGTGATCGAGGCGGTCGCTGCTCTGCCGCCAGGAACCACCGTCGTCTCGGGCGGCGCTCGCGGGGTGGATCGGACTGCTTGGGAAACCGCAACCAAGTCCATGCACCTGCGAACGGAAGTCATCTCTCCCGACTACGCCAAGCATGGCCCGAAGCTGGCCCCGCTCATCCGAAACCGAGAGATCGCCGAGCGCTGCGACCGCATGATCGCCTTCTGGAATCCGCCGAGCGGCGGCACGGCCAACGCCATCGCATGGGCCGTCGCCCTCGGGAAACCAGTCGAGGTTCATCTTGCTCCAGACGGGTCGGGGGAGTAGGTGCCAAAACGGGGGGCGCCGAAACCCCGGCCCGCAAAGGTGCCCGCCATGAGGAAGCCGAAGGTTGTCGTGGCCTGGGTGGTGTGGGACAAGCGCGAGAACATTCCCGCCGTGTCCTATAAGACCAGAAGGGGTGCGCGAACCGGGTGCATGGTTCTGTGCCTTGAGCCGGGCCGCTTCGTCGTGGTCCGCTGCCAAGGAGAGATGACCCAATGAGAACGTGCTCGATGGCTGGATGCAGCAAGTTGGAAGCCTGCGGCGTCGGGCCGATGAATGAGCCGATGTGTCAGGAGCACTTCGAGGCGTGGCTCAAAGGTCATCGGAGCACGCTCGATGCATTCCGCTCGCTGCTGTCTACCGAGCCCACGCCATGACGTTGACGCCGGAGCAGATGGACGCGCTCGCCGAGAAGGCGCGCAAGGCTACGCCGGGACCGTGGTACGTAGTCGGGCCTCCGTGGAACAACGAAGTGCCGTGGATCAACGCCGGAAGCGATGACCCGCACCGCTATCTGCCCGTCTGCGACTTCGACGCACGCCTTGATGCGGAAACCGACGTTGAGGTTCGTGACGACCGAAGTGTGCATAGCGACGCCGCCTTCATCGCCGCCTGCTCGCCGGACGTGATCCTCGCGCTCGTCCAGCAAGTGCGCGACGCGGAGCGGGAGAGGGACGGGATGCGCGAGTACCTGCACGACATCTGCGATGCCTACGAGGGATTCAACAAGTCGTCGGAGCTGCCCGACCACAAAGAAGATGGTGACGAGCGAGAGCAACGCGACGGGCGGGCGGGCGAGTTTTGGAACGACCTGGAAGAAGCCATCGAGCGAGCCAGCGGAGCGAGGCAGGAGCCATGAGAAGGATCGTATGCTGGCTGTTCGGGCATGTTCTCGGGCCGCCGCGCTGGTTGTCGGCGCAGGCTTCTAGGCGCGAGTGCGGCCGGTGCGGCCGGTCGTTTTGCTGCAAGGAACGAGGCGAATATGTCGGGGCGCTGCTGCCTTGGGACGCGGAGTGCGAACGATTCTACGGCAACTTCGGACTCAGGCGCGGTGCGCCCGCGAGCGCCGGACCCCATGACGAATCGGCGGCTAGGATCAGGGGATGAAAGTTGAGACGGGGGACCGAGCCACCAACAGGCTCTACGCCGCCATTATCGCCTACATTGAGAAGAATCACGGGTCGGTGGTGGTGATCGGCGGTATTGAGATTCAGGAATGGACCGGCCAGCTAGAGTTCAACAATCAATCGGCCATACTCCACTACACCGTTGGCGTCAAGGTTGAAGGACGGCGGCCAATGTTTGATAAGCCGACCGAGGGAGGCCCCGGTGCCTGACATCCGGCACGAAGTTGAGGCAGACGCATGGCTGCTAAAGCGATTCGACGATGATGTCTGCGAAGAATGTGGTCCCAGCCTCGCCGCGAAGTTCGAGGAGATCGAGCGCGCCGCCACGGAGCCGCAAACGACCACCGTTCTTCACGCGCTGGCTGCGCGAGACTCGGCACTGGAGCGCGCCGAGGCCGCCGAGCGGGAGAGGGACGCGCTTGGTGCGGCACTCGCGCAGTGGGCATTAGACCGAGACGATGGCGGGCTGCTGTCTATTTTGCAGCACCTAAGCGCCGCACCAGTCAGCGCCGAGCGCGCTCATGGGTGGATTCTGTCAGCGGATAGGATCAACCAGTACACGGGCAACCGCTGTGCCTCCTACCTAATCGACGCTGCAAGGAGCCTGTTGGATTGGAGGCAGCTAGCCACGACGCTCCAGCATGAACGCAACGAACTTTCCACCGCCCGCGACGCCGCCCTGGCGATGGCCGCGCGGCTGGGGAGGTCGCTCGGTTTCGCGGTGTCTGGCTGGCGCTCAGGAGAGCGTCCCGACTGCGGCTGCGAAGGATGCCGAGAGATGGACGCCGCCCTGTCCGCATCCTCGGACGCCGACGGATGGCTCAGACGCCGCGATGCCCAGATACTGAAGCTCGTGATGGATGGCGCGGCCGAACTGTTCCCAAAGCATATCTCTGGCGAGAGCCTAGAGAAGATCATGGCGACTCTCTCGGGGCTGTGTGCTCATGGCGATCTGACTGAGGAACAGATGGAGTGGGGGCGCAGCGTCGCAGCTTCGATAGACAAGGGGCGGATAACCTCGTGAACTGGCTATGTTTCCTGTTCGGATGCCGTCGAGTAGCGGACCCAGAAGCGCCCGAAATCAGCAGCAACGACCCGACCATCGTCAATCCCAGGGCAATGGTCTGTGGCCGCTGCGGCCAGCATTGGATCGTTGCCGACGCCCGCCCCGCTGCGGGCACCGAGGGAGAGAAAGGAGACGATAGTCATGGGGTTTCTAGGTAGACTGAGAACACTCTGGCGGGCACGGAAGTACCCCGCCACCCGCAGAGAGCTGACCGCGAAGCTGGTGCTGTCCTACCTGTTTCTCAACAAGGGGGCCACCGCATGACCCGTCTCGCTTTCGTCGCCGCACTCGTGCTGCTCGCCTCAACGTCCTTCGCCGGAGAGCCCAAGATCAGCGTTGAGGGGGAGTGGCAGAAGCCCGTACGTCGCCCCGAGCTGTCCCGCGCCGCGCAGATGTATGGCGAGCCCAAGATCACCGTCGGGGACATCAAGCCCGCCCGCAGGCCGGAGCTGACGCGCTGGTTCCTGTGGTTGCGGACGTTCTGAACGCCTAGATCTCCTGCTCGTGCTGTCCGATGCGGACCTTGGGGCGGTAGCGGTTAGCCTTCGCCGCCCGCCTCACGGCCTCCATCGACGAGTCGGAGTATCCCTTGTCGTTGATGTAGGCGCTGGCCGAGTCCTGAAACCGCTTCTCGTTGCGGGCGAACTCCGCGGCTCGGGCGTTGTGCCGGTCCACGGACGAGTTGCCGATCTTACGGGCCACGCTTGCCCCCCTTCTTCGCTCGCCGCTGGACGGCGTAGCCGATGGCGACCGCCTGGGACGGCTTTTTCCCCGCAGCGATCTCGCGCTCGATGTTCACCTGCCGCGCCTTCTTGGAAGCGGACTTGATGAGCGGCATGGCTACGCTCCGTCTGCGGCCACCTGGGCCGCCACCGACGCCACGGCTGCCGCCGCCACGGTCCCGCCGCGGGCGTTTACGGCATCCTTCGCCATCGCCGTGATCTGGGCCGCACTCAGGGCCGCGGCGGTGGCCGGCGTCTTGTCGTCCCCGATCCGCTTCTGATTCTTCCGGTACGCGGCGGCCCGCACTTCGACCTCCTTCACGCCCTCGCCGAGCACGGTGTTCATCTCGGAGAAACGGTCGATCTTCTTTTCGGGCGGTGTGGTTTTGGTTGCGGGCGCGGGCGTGGGGGCGTGTGTGGGTGCTGGCGTTGGGTTGGTCATGTCGTCTCCTTGGGTTATCCGCCCGACACGTCGCCGGGGTGGAATCGTGGCTTCAGCCCTTCTTTCGGCAGCGCCTTCAGTTCTCCCACCACGGTGAAGCCGAGCTGAGTGAGTCCCTGAAAGTCCATGATGGAATCGAGCATGGCGATCTGCTTGTCCAGCTCGACGATTCGCTCGGCCATCACCTCGGCAAGGTCTGGGAACTGGTCCCGCATCTGTACCATGGCGGCCCGAGCCGTCACCATTCCGGCCCGCACCTCCGCGAGTCGACCCATGAGTTGTGCTAATGAAAATCCCGTCATAGGACCCCCGGACTAGTAGTGGACCGGCACGACGGCCGTGTTGTTCGACCGCGCGATCTTGAAGACGTACACCAGCGAGGCGCTGAAGCACTGCCGCCCGGTGTCGAATCCGTAGGCCGACGTGGCGCCCAGGATGAACGGCTTGGCATCAAACAACCGCCAGCCGATGCCGCCCTTGCCCGCCCACTCGTCCAGGCCGTCGCTTTCGTATCGGGTGAAGTACCGGCCCGCACCGACCCAGACGTTGAAGTTCTCGTCGTCGGGGTTGCTTGCCGTGATCCGGGCATCGACCTGAGAGCGTGCGTAGGCGTCCTGAAAGCCGTAGGCCACGCCTCCGGTCAGAGAGACGTGCGGCGTCAGGCTGAACGCCACATTGCCCACGGCCTCGACCTGGCTGTCGTTGGGAAGGCCGCCCCGAGAGAGCCACCGCCCCTGACCACCCACTGAAAAGCTGGTGGCCGACCAGGGGGAGTCTCCGGCATGGCATGTCGGAGGGTCGAAGAAGAACCCAACGGCCAGTAGAATGAGGACGGCGAGCAGCGCTCGCATCGTCCATCGGTCAACGGTTCGCTCATTCATTTGTGGATCTCCTTGTTCGGGTCAGTGACGGGCACCCAAGGAGAGGCGGCGATTGCCGTGCGCTCTTCAGGGTTGGCCCCGGCGGCGGCCTTCTTGTAGGCCCCGTACGCGGTACCGAACATGGCCCCTACGGTAATCAGAATCCAGTAGGCCCCCTCGCGCGCGACGGTCTTGAAGTCCGCCTCGTTCGGGGCTGCGAGCCAGACGAAGAAGCAGCATACGGCGACGGTGGACGGCACCAGAACCTTGGCCGGGACAGCGTTGCCGCGCAACACCTGGACAATATACCCGAGCGGGATCGCGATGAGCTTCAGCCATTCGTTCATGGCGCTACCACCGTGGTGTCGGGGACGGCCGCGGCGCTGTCCGAGGCCGACTGATTGGCCTCGTCCGCCGCTTTGTCGGCGCAGCCGGCCAGACACGCCAGCAGCGCCAGTCCTGCGATGATTCGCATGAGACCTCCAGGGTCGGCGGCGAGCACGAGGCCCGCCGCCTTCCGGGTGGACTTACTCGACCGGCAGGTCGCTGACCGGCTGACCGACCGAGGGGTTCTGGCTCCGCGCCACGCCAGGGGCGTAGGTGATCTGGAAATCGACATCCTCGTACCCGGTGCGCTTGGAGAACACCGAGCCCGTCCCCGACTCGCCGGGCGTCAGCGCCCAGCAGTTGAAGTGGCCGGGGCACGTCACGACGCCATTGGCGCCATCATCGAAGTCGAAGTTCTCGCTGGGAACCTCGATTCCAATCGACGGGTCGGTGGAAGTCCATCCCTGGCTGGCACCGACATCGACCGTCCCATCGGCCTTGCGCGGCATCGTGGACAGCAACACCTTCTCGACATCCAACAGATTCGGGACCTTGACAACCACGGTCTGCCCCCTTCCAAATACTGCGGAAATGAACGGCGCCTGACTCGGTGGCCCGGCGCATGGGTGAGCACTCTCTAGTGATTCGGCAACGTGCTCGATTGCCTGGTGTAGCACACACAGCTCTTTGACGACGTTCTCCAGCTCCTGGACGATGCGCCGTCCGTGATCCTCGCCTCGCGGCGGTCCTCGTTTCCCTCGATCCATTCGACCTCCTACTTTTTCGCCACCAAGTTCCACAGCCAAGCCCCGGCAGCCGCCGCTGCGGCGTACCACATCAGGTTCGGAATGACCGCCCGCCCTGCTCCTTCTCGCCCAGCCCCCTCCAGCGCCTTGAGCCTAAGGTCTGTCGCCTTTTCGTTGGACTCAATCTTGGCGAACACCTTGTCGACATCCGCTCGTGCCTGCACCTGCGACTGCGTGTGGTCTACGATTTCGGCGATGCGCTTATGCTCTCCGTTCAGTTCTCCGAGCCGCCGCTTGAACTCTTCGTCTTGGTTGTCCACCCGCGCGGTGAGCGCCCGGTGCTTCTCTTCGAGCCGCGCGAGTCGTTCGCGCTGGCTCATGCCGTATCGGGCTCATGGTAAAACCACGTCACATTCTGCGGCAGGGACTTGTCAACGTCTACATGAACCAGCTTCCCGGACAGGTCCACGCCGATGCGAACGAAACCCAGCCGTGCTGCGAGGATGGCGAGCTTGATCGCGATCTGGAGGTTGGGCGTCTCCAGGTCCGCCGCGAGCCCTCGCGTGTGGGCGCTGTTCTGAACCCCACCGACCACGGCGTTTCGGCTCTCGGTTCGATAGCCGCTGGTGATGTGGAGCGGGAACCCCCACTCCGACCTCAGGTAGTCGAGCATCGACACCAGTTCGTACTGCATGTGGGCGAATCCAGAACCGGGCGAGTCCTTGGAATCGAACTCGGCCGGCTTGAAAAACTCGATGCGCGCCCACTCTTCCGCAGTCATTTGTGCTCCGCCTTCCACTTCGCAAGCACCTCGTCCAGGTGGTCCTCGAACGCCACGGCCGCAGTCGCGTACCCCGGCGGCAGGGGGGTGTCGCGCACCGTCTTGTGCAGGAAGTCGAACTGCTCGTCGGACAGCTCGACCTCGCCGGACACGGGCTTGCCGTCGTCGTCGGTGATCTTGTCCTGAATCTTGGACCACATCTTCCGTTCGGCGTTGGCCATGAACTTCCCGCCCTGGCCTCCGGGGTAGGCCAACTGCACCGCCGCGATGATGACGTTGAGGGAGGTCTGCTCGCGGGTCATCGGCTTATCGCCCGCCATTGCCCGCTTGGGATATTCGATGTCGAGCCGGATGGTTCTCAAGATGATTGCCCCTCGATTTCAACGTAGATCACGGTGCCAGCAATCAGCGCGGTAATGCCGCTGTAGGCTTGCGCGAGTGTCCGGCCCACGACGGTGGTGCTGTAGTCCTTCTGTCCGTTGACGACGAAACGGTAGGCGTATGGTCCGCTGATGGTGGTGCGCCACATTTCGCCGACGTAGCTCGCCACGTCCGTCCTGCCAACGATCCTAGCCGACCGCATCGTTCCCGCCAGGGCTTGAAAGAGCGTGCCGACCTCGCTATAGGCCAGGGCGATGGTCTTGCCCGAGACGAAACTGTCGATGTCCTCCTGGTCGATGTCGTCTTTCCAGGTGTATCCGTAGTTGGTTGGAGGGCTCGCAGAGCCTACGCGAAGGATGCGGGCGACGCCGATGGCCATGTCAGAGCCCCAAGGTTCGAGACAGCTCGTAAAACGAGGTTCCGTCCGACTGAAGCACGACCACCGCCGTCTTGAGCGCGGTGCCGACCACGACGCCTAGCGATACGATTCCGGTGCTCATCGTGATGGTGCGGACCACGGCATCGTTGACGATCATCAGCGTGATGACCCTGCCCGCCTGCTGCCCGCCCGAGATGGTCACCACCTCGTTCTCTCCGGCGGTCCACTTGAACAGGTTGCCGAGGGTGGCATCGATGGCGACCGTGGCTCCCGGCGTGGGCGAGGTCGAGCCGTTCTTGCCCAGGTCCTGGGTCGATAGGATCGATCCGAGGGTGGCCATTATCCAAGAATCCCCTTGGTCTGGAGGTCGGCAATCATCGTCCCGACCACGTCCGCGATTTCGTCCAGCGTCGTCGCGTTCGCGTCATAGGCGCGGTCGGTGGTGACGTTGGTGGGAGTATATGCACTGCTGGCCGTCAGGTCTGCAAGCCTTCCGTTGGTCGTGGCCACCGGGATCTTTCCCGAGGTCAATCCTCCGGTGGCGTCGGCAAACAAGATGCGCTTCCTTGCAGGACCCGTGGTGATGGTGAAGAACAAGTCGTCGGTCGTGAACTCGAACGCCCCGGCCTCGGCACTCGTCATGCTGGTCCCGCTCGTGAACTTGAGGGGTGCCGTCGAAGCTGCGGTGGTCCCGGCAGCGGCGATGTGGATCATGGCCGTGGGGGCGGGCATGGTGGCGATGGTGTTATTCCAGAAGGTGGTGCCTTTGGACTGAATCCCGAGCCGGTCGAACACTGAGCCCGACGCCCCTGAACCACCGATAATCATGTTGCGGAGCCCGCCCACCGATGCCGCGTCTCCTATCTGGGTCTGGTATCCCTCCACGTCATCGAGCCACGAGTTGTCGGTGGTGTCGCGGTGTCGAATCTTCAGGAGGTTGAGCGCGGCGTTGTCGTTGACGGTCAGGTCCGCACCGACCAGCACCACGCGCTTGCGCTCCGTTCCGGTGGTGATGGTGAAGAACAGGTTGTCGGTAGTGAACTCGATGGCTCCGGCTTCCGCCGCCGTCATGATGGTGCCGGAGTTGAGCTTGATCGGCGCGGTCCCGGCCGCCGTGGTCCCGGCCGTGATGTGGAGATGCGCGGTAGGAACGGTCAGCCCCGAGCCGATCCCGAGGTTGCCGTTCAACCAGTTCTGCTTGTTCGTCTCCAGGTAGAGCCCCCAGCAACTGGTGGCCGCGGCGCTGCTGATGTCGAATATCCAGATTCCCTTGACGGTGGACGAGGTCCCCGTTCCGCCCACGTCGATGTGGATGCCGACCGAGTCGGTGGTGCTGGACCCAGCATTGATGTTGCCCACGATGTTTAGCATCGTGAGGTCGGTGACGAGCCCCGATCCGTTGGAAAGAATGGCTGATGCGGAGAGCGGCTTCATGGAGACGGTCACGGGGAGGGCGCTTTGGTGGAGGATCGACCCCACCGCTCCAAAGACGCTGGAATAAGAGCCGGCCGTCCCGGACGTGGTGATGGTGAAGTTGAGCGCCTTGGCAGAGCCGCCCAGCGTGGCGTCTTGATCTCCAAACGTGATCGCCGCGTCAATCGCGGTGAAGTCTCCGCCCAAGTGGCTCAGAACGGGGGCCACGCGGAGTGCTGCAACCAGGCCGACACCGCCGCTCGCCACGTCACCCGTCAGGGTCGGAGTCAGTCGCCAGAACCCGCCTGAGTTGCCAAAACCCGCAATCGCGGTCTGGGTGAAAATGGTGGAAATGGCGACTTGACCAAGGTCCACCACTGGAGGGTTGGCCGTCGTGCTCATCCCGACGTTCAGCCACGCGACCGTGCTGGTGGTGTTGAGCAGGCTTCTCCCACCCGCGTTGACCGAGAATCGGAGATTGGCGTTGAGGTCCAAGACGTTGAAGATCGCAGCCGAGCCCGTCGAGGCGCGCTGGACGATGAGCGAGACGGTCGCGGTGTCGGCTCGGATCGTCTGCGTCTTGCTGAACGTGTTGGCGAAGTTGATCCCCGCCAGCGTCATGCTCGCGTCCTGGAGGGTGTAGGTGCGGGTGGTCGCGGTGCTCAGGCCCGATAGCTGGAACTGCGCGAGCTTGGTCGGGTCGAGATTGTCGTACAGGGTGAAGATGTTGTCCGCGAGCAGAGAGGTCGCGGCCGGCGTGCCGAAGCTCCCGTCTCCCAACAGAGCCTGCGACGGATCACCCGACAGCTTGGGCATCAGCCCATGCCGCAGACGGGTGGCGTTCAGGTCGGTGTTGTCGTCCGGTGGGCCGAGGTCATCCAGCTTCGGACGAAGATCGGGAGGCGCGAGAGCCCAAGGCATGCGCTACTTGTTCTCGTAGAGCGGGTAGGCGACCATCTTGAATCCTCGAATGCCTACGGTGCGCTTGCCGGTGGTCGAGAGCCGTCCGCCCTCGGTCATGCGCCGAAGCGGCTGCCAGCGGATTCTCATGTATTGCTTGGGAAACACCGCGATCCCGTCCGGGTTCACGGCCACCGTCCCGACTCGCAGCATGGAACTCGGATAGATGCGTACGATGAACCCCGATCCCGTCTTGGCCGCCGATATAGCCTTGTTGATCGGCAGTGGCTGGGCCATCACCGATGATCCGACCGAGGTATCCGGGTTGCTGGTGGCAACCGACATGTCGAACATGACCGAATCGGCCGCGCTCAACAGCGTTTGTCCGGTCGGCCCCGTCACGGTGCAGCACAGGGAATCAGACAACAGCACCTTGAAGGTGGTCAGAGAGTCCGCGAAGGTCGAATCGGCTCCCGTCCAAGCGCTGGTGTTGGCCGACCACATGCGGAGTAGGACCTGCGTGGACCCGCGCACTGAGAACCACGGCGTCTGCTGTTCTGCCGTGTCGATGGCCGCCGATGTGTTGGAGCCGTTGTGCAGGACGATTGGGCGAAGCTCCAGATTTCCCGCCTGGGCGGGCGAGAGCGCGACGAGGACGAACAACGCCGCAGCGAGTGCGGCCTTCCACTTCGTTGCGGTCATTCGATGCCTCCTAGTAGACGGTGAGTTCTCCGGCCTGCTTCAGCCGGTACGTTACTTCATCGCGCAGCGCCTCGAACTGCTTCTGCGTCACGGGTGAGGGACGGTCGGTCGCCATGAGCTTGCGGTGGAGCTTGTTCATTGAGTTCTTGAGTTGCGCGATGTGCATGCTTTCAATCGGGATGAACTTGCCCTGGGATTCTGAGTAGTACTGGACCTCGTGGCGGGAGCCTTCCTCGGCGGACTTTGCCGCCTTCGCCACCCGCGAGGCCGCAGCGCCTCGGGCGGGCGCCTCGGTCGCGGTGCCCCGCACGGCGGCCCGCACCGCCGACCGCTCGGCCTGGCTCAGCCCCTTGCCCGACATCGCCGCCTCAACCTCGATGCTCTGCTCCAGAATGTCCTTCAAGTCGTCCACCTCCTCCGGCTTGGTGGCCGACGCCCGTGCCGCCGCACGGCGCTCCAGCGCGGGCTTGGACGCCCCGCGCATCGCCTGAGACTTCCCGCCCGCCTCGGCGCGTCCCTTTGCCCGTGCGGCGGCCACCTCATCGGGCGTCTGGGTCTTGACGCGGCTCGCGGCCGTCCCCTTGGCGGGGGCCTTCTTCTTCGGCGCCCGGACGGGCTTGGTCTTGGCGGCGGGCTTGATCTCGCCGACCACCCGGCCGCGGGCGGCGTTCATCTCTTCCTGGTTTCGAGCGAGGCGCATCGCATGTCCGCTCGCCTTGTCTGCAGCACGCTCCGCCGATGCGGGGCTGTTCTTGATTCGAGACAGTGCTGCCCCGACCGCCCCCCGCGCCTTGTCGGCCGCCCCGCCGGCCAATCCGGCCACGTCCTCGGCGATGTTCCGCACCTTGGACGCCCCCGGCAGGTGGCGAAGGACGGGGGCCGATGCCATTTCCCCGGCCATCCTCGCCCCGCCGGCCGTGAGCGCCCGCAGCGCCCCCGGCAGGGCGCGTACGCCGGCCACCCCGGCCCGAACTCCCTGGAATGCGGCCGGGATGTCCAGCGGGCTGAAAGGATCGGCCTCCAGGGGCAAATCGGGGGTGCCTGTGTAGCCTGGCGGGGTTGGGGCTGGAGCCGTGGCCGCGGGGGTGGCTACACGGGCAGCCGCCGATCCACCCGATGCCCCCTGGAGGTAGGCGTCGATCTCCGCGTCTGTGTAGCCTGCGGCCTTGGCCCCTTCGCGGTCGAATGCCATCAGTCGGGCCGGTTGAACGATGACAGCGGGGGACGAGCGCGGGAAACGGCGGTGCCGACCGCGGCGGTGGTGGACTGGGTCGGAGGCGGGGGCTCCTCGCCGTAGAACTCCTGGTAGGCCGGCCCGGACTGGAACTTGAGCCCATCCAGTACTCGATCCCGCGCCCGCCTCTTCTGCGCCACCTTGTCGGGCGTATCTCCAGCCTTCACGAAGTAGTCGCGCTCCACGTCCGCGAACTCCGTAGCCGAGATGGCCGCCCCCGACTCCTTACGAAGCAGCGCCCGAGCGAAGTCAGAAACGGCCTGCTCGTACCGCTGCCGGTCGGCCCCCTTGAGCATGTTCCATGCATTCTCACCAAAGGCCGCGCCTCCGGGGTTCTGCTGGGCCACCGCGGCGATGCGGTCCTCAAGGCTCGCGCCAGGCTTGGCGGTGGGGTCATAGACCTCCGCGACCGCCCCCCTCGCCCGGTTGTAGAACGCGAGGGATTGCTTCTGCTCCCCCGTCGACGGCTTGGTCTTGGCCGCTTCGTCCGCCCGGATGTAGGGCTGATGGCCGAGGGCTGCGGACGGCCGGACGTTGATCGGCTTGCCGTCAGGCCCCATGATGACCGCCAGCCCCGTCTCGCGCGGCGCCGTCTCGGGCTTCATCGCCGTCATCAGCGCGGATCGAGGCACCCTGCCGTCCGGCCCTGCCACGCGCGCCAGCCACGGCGCGGACTTGAGCATTTCGGGCGTCAGGGCCGGGTTGTCGCGCTCGTAGACCGTGGCCTTCTCGCGCTCCTCGCGCTGCGACTTGCTCAGGTCCCGAAGGGCGAGGCCGCGCTCCTTCCGGTATTCCTCGGTGGACTTGCGGCGCTGCTCGTCCTTCTCGGCCTTGCTCTTGTCCTGCTGGGCCTCGAACTTGGCGCGGCGCGCTGCGATCCGCGACCCCTGGCCAGCCAGCTGCCCCGTGAGCCCGGCCAGGAAGCTCTGGCCGAACCCGCGCGGTCGCGCGGTGGGCGCCTGAAGTCCCTCTAGGAATCGCCCCCAACCCGTTGTCTCGAATCCCTCGTCTGGCACGTCCTCGGGGAGATCGGGCGGAGCGATTCCAAGCATGCGATCCAGGGCCTCGTCGGGAATCCGGGAGCCGAGCAGGTCGTGGTAGGCCACGTCACTTCCTCGTCGGGATGAAGTAGTCGAGCGCCTTGCCGCCAGCAATGCCGGCCAGTTCGCCGAGGAAGTTGGGCTGATTCTGGGCCTGAATCTGTCCCTGGAGCCTCAGCTGCGCCTGCTGCTGCTCGTTGCCGCGCTCGCCCATGAACAGCTTGCGAATCCAGTCCTGATACCCGGACGCCCCGGCCATGTCGGCCTCGTTCAGGCCGGACACGAGGTCCCGGCTTGCCCCCTGATTCTCATCGAGCAACGCCTGACGCTGCTGGAACGGGTCGAGCCCGGCGAGCCGCGACAGGTTGAACGCCCGACGCCTTGAGGCTTCGGAGTTCATCATCGCCCGCTTGCGGAGGAAGTTGCGGAGGTAGTCGGGACCGAACGCCGCCTGGCCCTTGCCGATCATGCCGCGAACGTCCCGGCCGTAGGCGCCACCCTCAGCACCCTTCTGCACGATGTTCCCGAACTGCTTGCCGAATCCGCCGAACCGGCCGTAGTTGGGCGTCCCTCCGTAGGTCGTTGCTGTGGGCATCCTTACCCCCTACTCACTTGTAAGCCCGGACCTGCTTGGCCCGGAGCGTCAGCTTGCGGACTTCAGCCGCCGCACCGGCCGTCTGCCCAAACCCCACCCGGCAGGCCGCCGACTGCGCCCTGGCCGCCTGCGTGAGCATCTTCACATCGCGCACCACGTCCGTCGAGCCGGTCGTCGGCGTCAGGCTGTAGGCGTCGCTCGAATAGCTGCGGTAGAAGTTGATCGTGGTGGTCGATCCTGCCGGCGACGTGTGCTCGGCGACGATCTCCTGTCCCGAGATCTGCCGCTGGTCCTTCCCCTTCTCCCACGGGCACAGCATCGGGCTCGCCGAGATGGCCGTGCCGTTGTCGGTGTCCCCTGTCTCGAACTCGTCGATTCGTCCGTCCCCCGTGGACCCGGCGTTGGCGTCGTTCCACCCGTAGAGGTGCTCCCCGTCGTCCCGGCGCCCGGCCCCCATCGCCGTGAACGGCCTCACCAGCTCCAGGCTCCACCCCCAGGGCTGGCCGTTCTCCTTCAGCAGGGCCGGCAATCCGCTCTGGGTCGTTCCAGACGAGAAGTCGTAGACGATCTGCCGATCCGGGCGCCCGGTGGAGTTGGAGTCCCGGTAGTTGAGCCAGATGGCCGAGCGCATCACGCGCGCCGAAGCATACGCGGTCACGGTGGAGCTTGAAACGAGATAGTCCACGTCGGCCGCGGTTGCCGACACGCACTTGGGAATCTCGTAGTCGAGGTCGCCGGTCGCGGGCGCGTGCTGGAAGATGGCCTCGGAGAGCATGATTTCCCGGTCAAGGTCCGCGGCAAACAGGCCGTGCGGCGTCAGGTAGGGCACGAATCGGTTGCCCGGCACGACCGTGTTCCACGCGCAGCAGCCGCGCGAGTGGTTGATCGCCACCAGCTTGTAGTCCTCGTCGACCCCCGAGCTGGAATCGCGCGTGTTCTTGATGACGTAGATGGAGTTGGCGTAGGGCGTCACGAATCCCTGGTCGCACGAGGCCCCGCCCATCGAGATGCCGGCCCCCGCGTCGGGCGGCACGAAGCGGTTGGAGTTCTTGCCGCTGAAGCAGTTGGCGGCCGAGCGTATCGAGCCCGGCGAGGCGACCGTCATCCACACGCTCTGCTTGTCGAAGATCTGCGTGTTCAGGTAGGTCTTGGTGAAGTAGAGGAATCCGGGCAGGGCGTTGGAGATGACCCGCTGGAATCCGAGCGCCGAGGTGTCGGGGTCGGTGATCTGGGCATCGCCAAGGCTGTTGTAGAAGTAGAGCGTTTCGGTGCCGGTGGTGAGCGTCCCAGTGTAGGTGAGCGACGTGTCCGAGACGACGGCCGTGACGTAGGCCCCGGCCTCCTCCGCAGCGCCCGAGACGAGCTGCCCCACCGCGACCTTCGACAGCCCGCCCGCCGCCTTGGTGATGGTCTTGGCGGTGTTGTCCACCACGCACGATGCGATGGCCCGGTTGTGGGGCAGCAGGTTGGAGGTGGTCGCGTCGGGGTTGGCGCCGGGGCAGAGTTGCGCCCGCCACTGCTGGCCATCCACCGCGAAGGACGTGGCGTTGATCCCGTCCACCAGCTTCTGGAGCGTTCCGTAGGTGTCGGTGGCGGTGGCCGAGAGCGCGAACGTCTTGGTGTCGGTCGCCGTCTCCCCGTCGCCCTGAATCAGCGTGAGCGTTCCGACGCTCGACGTGTCGAGCTTGATCTGCATGAACGAGGCTTGCGATCCGAAGGACGTGGATGAGTTGTCGGCCAGGTTCAGGTCGTAGTCGGCAGCGCGGCCCACCGGGGCGATCACGATGGCGCACGGGTTCTCGCCCCCGTAGCTGTGGCACACGCGCATGTCGCCGCCGAAGATGTAGCGCGCCCGAGGCGGCATGATGTGGTCGTAGCGGATGAACAGCTCGCCGATGTCCAGACCGAGCGACCCGTCGTCGGCCCCGTAGTCGTCGTAGGTCGTGGTGCCGGCGGTGACTTCCGCCGTCACGCGCAGGTCGAATGGGTCGAGTTGGAGGTTGTCCTGGGTGGTGGAGTCGATCTTGGGAGTGCGGAGCAGCAGCAGCGCCTTGACGCCGTTGATGGGGACGGGAAGGTTGCTCCAGACGATCTTGTTATATCGCGCGTCCGTGCTCGCCGAATCCACCGTAAACAGGTTGAACCCAGTCGTGAGCAGGTCGTTCGGGAACCTGGGCGGTGTCGGCAGCCAAACCGACCCGTCCTCAAATCGGTAGGCGACGGAGTAGAGGAATCGGTCCTTGCCCTGCCACCCGGCCGAGATATCGGCCGCCGGAACGATGGGAACGGCCGCGTATGACACGAATCCGTCTGATGCTGCGCCGACGAAGAACGAGATGAACAGGTTGGTCCAGTCGGTGACGGATGCAATCTGGGCCGAACTCAGAGTGAATGAGAAGTCTTGGTAGGCCGTGGTGAGGACGACGGCGGTCGATGCGCGCGTCGTCGTGCCTTCCTTGAGGCTTGCCGCGAGCGTTCCGCTTGACCCCGTCGCTCGCTTGGCTCGGAAGTTCACAACCACCGAGTCGTCGGCGCCGGGGGTGAACCCAGGATTCGACAGGCTGATGGAACAGAACGCTCCCGACGCCGCCGAGGTGATGTAGTCGGAATCGCTCGCGGTCGTCTCGTCGATCTGGGCGAACAGATTGGTACCGGCGGCAGAATCCGTCCACCCGCCATCCACGCTGTCTGCGTCCGGCCGCAGCGTGACAGCGGCGCTACCCGCCACCAGCGTGCCCTTGGCGATGGTTCCGCAGTGGGTCGGGCAGAATGGGCCGGATGGAATCAGGCGGTTGGCCACCTCCGACGCCAAGGTGAAGGAGATTTCCACCGACGAGATGCGGAACGAAGAGTCGAGCGCCGCCCCCTGGACGTAGGCTTCAAAACAGAGCGTGCTGTAGCTGCTGATGAGCGCAATCTCGGCGGCGCTCAGGGTCCACGTTCCGGTCTGATACGTCCCCACCGCCGCGGCGAGGTCGTTGACTTCCTTGATGATCGTCCCGCCCGGACTGGCCAGCAGGCGCCAGTTGAAGTCCGCAACCGTTCCCGATCCGCCCGGCCCGCGGGCGTAGGTCACGCTGACGACGTGGGTGGCCGTGGGCGATACGGACCCCGGATTGGACATGTCGATGGTGAGGGTCGTGCCCTCGCTTCCGTGATCCTCGCCGATCCAGTCCGTCCCCGCCGTGTCGGCCGAGGCGTCGTCGATGTAGGAGTAGAGGTCGGTGTTGTTGCCGGCGTTGTTCTTCCAGTTCCCGTCCGTCCGGTCGGCCGAGGGCCGCGAATAGAGCGTGGACGCGGCCACGGCGCGCTCGCCATTGCCGCGCGAAGGCGTGCCGGTCACGCTCGGGTGGTATATCCACTTACCGACCTTGAGGTTGCGCCGAGATCCGGAGAGCAAGAAGCGCTGCGCGAACTCCGATGCCCCGCGCGTGATCCCCCCGTCGCCCGAGTCGTACCAGAGTGGAATGACCTTGTAGGTCTGGGCCGTGCCGACCGTGGGGTAGGTCGTGGTGCTGTATTCGGAGCCCAGCGTGTAGTTGAGGTTGTTGACTTGATCCCGCACCCAGAGGTTGGAGAACTTGCCGTCGTCCAGCACCCCCGAGGCGACCGTCTCCTTGGTCACGAGGCAGGACACGGTCGGGATGCCATCCGAGCAGAGAGAATCGGACTTGAACTCGTCCAGCCACCGGCCGCGCCCCGACCACTTGACTGGCAGCATCCCGGTCGCCGATCCGAACGTGTCGAACTTCTGCGTCTGCCCGCCGCGGCGCTTGAAGCTGCGATTGCGTGGCAGGTAGAGGAAGTTGGTCCCGGTGGTGGCGAAGTTGCGCGGCACCAGATCGGCCGACACCGACCGCACCGACCCGTCCCACGGTCCAAACTCGACGGTGTCGAGCGCGATGGCGTCGCGCGCCATCTTGGCGGCCATCTCCAGCAGGCCCGGCATCAGGCGTCCTGCTTCGAGTGGAGCATCGCTGCGATCTTCCGGTCCAGCCCGAGCCGCGTGTTTTCGCTCAGTTTGAACGCGCAGGCGGTGGCCAACTCCGACCGCCCGTTCAGCGTGGCGAGGTTGAAGGCTGCGAGGTGCCCGATGTCGCGCGACTCTAGGTCGTTCGCGTCGGGCGTGGTGATGGTCGAGTCCAGGGGCACGAACTGAGGCGTGTAGTGGATCGGGAAGTAGTAGCCCGTGGTTCCGGGCCAGTATTCCAGGATGAGCTTGTTGACATCAGTGCCGCCCGGACTCGCATGCGATACCAGCGCGAACTGCTTAGGCGTCAGGTAGGTGCCGACGCTGTTGCTCCTGAGCCACTGAATCTCCGACAGCTCGCACCGACGCAGCTCGATGGCGCTCTCGGTCGGCGAGAACGTACGCGCCGTGGCCGTGGCGTCGGTCGCTGCCTGATTGATCGTGATGGTGCTGGCGTCGGTCTTGGAGACGACATAGGTGTTGGCCGGAATCCCCGTGCCCGAGAGGTGCATCCCTGCGACCACCGAGCCGAACAGGGCCGCGGACGTGATCGTGACCGAGGTGGCGGTGGTGCAGACGATGGAGGCAGGCGCGGTCGTGGTGCCGAACAGATGCAGCACGTCGCCGATGTCGGTCAGGATGCCCTGCACGGTGCCGGTGCAGAGCTGGGCCGCGGTCCAGGCGTTGGCGGACGGGGCCTTGCGGAGCCTGCCGCCCGACAGCTCCCAGATTTGGGCGTAGGCGTCGTTGATGAAGCGCCCGGCCTGGTTGGTGGCGCCCGTGGTCACGGGCGGATCGGTGGTGACGTTCGCCTGGAGATCGTCCAGCATTAGGGCTTCGATCTCGGTGTAGGTCAGGACCGCCATCAGCTAACCCACCGTTGAGTCCTGCCCACGGACTCCTCGTTGTTGCGCCGGACTTCCTCGCGGTAGATGGCATCGGCGGCCTCTTTCAGCCACAGGGTCACGATGCCTGGATTGAGGCGCCGCAGCTTCATGTCCTCCTCGTCCATCTGGGCCACCAGAAGGGCCGAGGTATAGGCCACCAGCGACAGTGACCCGAGCCGCGAGAAACGGACGTTCGCCGCGTCCATGTCGTCGGCGTCCCGGATGTCGTCGGGCTGGAGCGAGACGAACAGGTCGCACACCTCGGCCGCCTTGGCGGGCGGGTCGCACCGCCCCTGCACGTCGTTGTCCATCTCCTCCCACAGGGAGAAGACCTCGGGCACGCTGCCGGGCGCCGACGCCCGCCCGTTCTTCCGAGCGTCCATCTCCTCTGTGGTGATCTTGACGAGGAAGATGTTGTTAGACCGAAGCCGGATGCGGATGTCTCCCGCGTACTGGGTCAGCGAGACGAATCCGGTCTGGGCCGCGGTCGGGAGGGTGAAGGTGTCGCCGGCCGCGATGGTCAGCGCCGAGGACAGGTACACCTCGGGGGCCGGCAGCGACGCCCCGAGCGCAATCGCCGCGTCGGCAATCGCGTGGTCGATCTTGACGATGCCGAAGGAGCCCTTGCGGTTGTCGTCGTCGCCGATCCTGACCTGGACCCGCGACCGGATGTTAGCCAGCGTCGGCATCGAGCCAGTGCCTTTCCAGGGCATCGAGCAGCGCCAGCTCGACCTCCCGCTCAATCTCCGGCGTTACCTTCAGGTCGCCGGCAAACTCGACGGCAACGTAGGCTCCAGGCTCAGACCAGACGAATCGCGTTGGGCCGCGTTGTTCGAAGGTGAATGGGATCACGCCACGCGCCTCCACTCTCTCGCCACGTACCGCCAAGGGTTGCCGTCCGGGTCCTGCTGCGTGCCGCGTCGAGGGACCTCTGCTTTGCCGCATATGGGCGTGCCGAGGCATGTAACCCCCAGCGGCTCCCAGTCGCCCCCGACGCAGCGCCTCCACAGCATCCCGCCAACCCCGGCCTCGACATTCCCGCGCGCACGAAAGCTATGGGTCCATCCATTCCGCCGTGCGGCTTGATCGGCAAGACCGGGGTCGACGAGACGTACTTGGCCGTCCTTGTCCTTCAGCGCCACCCGCTCCTTCGCGGCCTCCAGCTTCGCGTGGCGTTCGACATCGGCGCGCATGAACGGCCGCATGCGCTGCACCATCTCCTGCTGCGTCTTGGTCGGCTTCCCACGCACGTTGGGGCGGTAGCGGAATCCCCACTCGTAGGCGCCCCCCGGATCGGCCGGGTCCTTCGGCTTCCGCCAGTAGCCCTTGCGCCCGATGAAGTCGGACTCGGTCGGCAGCAGCTTCTGGCACCGGCCGATCTCCTTCACCTGCTCGGGGGTGACGGTGCTCACTCCGGCACCTCCCGGACCTTGCGCGGACGGCCCACCGGGCGGGCCACTGGGGCGGGGCCTGCCGCCTCGGCCTCCAGCACCTCGCCCAGGTCGATCACCGGGTCGGGGTCCACGTTGGCGGGCCTCACGCGATGCACGGGCTCCGCCGGACCCGTCTCTAGATCGGGGTTGTCGGCCTCCCGCATACGCCGCCGATCCTCGACCAGCGTGTCGTAGGACACCGCCTGCCGGTCCGCGGGCCGCGGGAACTTGGGCACGGGGCCGGTGACCGTTTTCTTCTCCCACTTGGGCGCGAGGTTCGTTCCCTCGTTGACGTTGATCGTCATAGTCCGGTGGATCGGCTCGCCGCTCAGGGGATGGTTAAGGCCCGGCTCAAGGGCGATGATCTGGATGATCTCCCCGTTCTTTCCGTCCTGTCGGTCCCGCTCGCCCGCCCTCATGCGGTCGTACATGCGGGACATGAAGAAGGCGCACGAGCAGTCGTTCTCGACCGCGCGGCCCTCGTGCGTCCGGTGGTAGTAGCCACAGTTGCGGGGTCCGTTGTCCCGAAATCCCCCGTTCTTCTTGAAGCGGAAGATGCACGAATCGTAAGACTTGCAGCCGCCCACCCCCGATGACGAGGGTGAGCAGCTGCCAACGAATGCTGGATTGATTCCCTCCTTGCGGAGTTCATCAAGCGTACCAATCGGCATGGGCTGGATGCCCATCGCCGATGAAGCTACGCCGGACCCATAGACTGACATGAAACCTCCCTCTACAGCGGGTTGGCCGTGGTGCGGATGTCGATGCCGCGGAGGTCGTGCTTCACCGCCGACCCCACGTTGTTCTGTGCGATCACGAACTGCCGCAGCGCGTCGCGGTCGCGGACGATGTTGCTCCGCATGTTCCACGCGATCACGAAGCACGACGGGATGTAGAGGCCGTTGTGCCAGCCGTTCCCGTCCTGCGTGACCACCGTGGTCATGAGCAGCATGATGCCGCCGCCCTTGGTCCAAATCCCCTTCACGTAGGGGTTCTCGGAGTCGCCGCGGATGTCGGCCTGGTTGAACTCGGGGATGTTCCCCAGGTTCGGGAACTGGGTGTGGGAGAACAGCCCGTAGACCTGGGTGTCCCCTCCCGGCTCCGCCATGCCGTTGGTGTTCCCCATCAGCTGGCCGTAGGCCCGGCGCAGGATCGTGCCGTCCACGTCGGCCGTGGAGATCACCGTGGTGAGCGTGGCGATGTTGGCCGCGGCGGAGGCCTCGGTCAGCTCGGCCAGCGCCATCTCGATGTTGCTCGCCGACTCCTTGTCGAGATTGCCGTCCGTCTGGGCCTCCATGTGCGGCCCATAGGCGACCGGCACCACGGAGTGGACGGGGGTGACCGTCACCGGCGTCCCGATGATGGTGAGGAACGTCAGATCGGCCGCTCCGCCGGCCGTGCTCTGACCCAGCACGCTGCCGGCGACGCGCGCGTGCTTACGGATGTGCAGCAGGTTGTATGGCCGGTCGCCCTCGTCAATCGTGCGGATGAACTTCATCCGCTGATAGGTGGCCGGCTCGAACTTGGCCTTTTCCCAGACCTCGGGATTCCATCCGACGGTTCCGCCGGGTGTCAGGACTGCCATATTGCAGACCTCCTTGTCTGACGCTGGCGGCTACTTAGCCCTCGATTTCGGCAGCCTCCAGGAACTTCATGGCGGCGTGGTCCTTGCCCTCGGCTCTGAGCCGATTGGCTTCCGCGAGCGCCTTCTCCAGCGTCATCGGTCGTTTCGCTTCGGTGGCGGCGATCTCTCGACCCTGGGTCTTGGGAGCGTTCAGCACGTCGGGATCACGGGGCTTGGTGAGCTTCGCCAACTCGTTCTTGAGCCGGACGATCTCGGTCCGCTGGTCGGCGACTTGAACCTCCGCGAGTGCGGCGTTGATGTCGCCCAGGCGATGGGTGTTCTTCTCGTAGTGCTTGATCGCCCGTTGGCGCAACGCCGGGTCTTGGATGTCGCGGATCGTGAAGGCGTCCCCGACCCCCTTGGCCAGCTGCTCGTTGCGCTTTTCCAGCTTCTCGATGCGCTTCGCCATGCGGATGACAACGCTCGCCACCGGGTCGCCTTGCTGGCGAAACTCGCCCGCCCGGTGCAGCTCGGACGGGTCGAAGCTATCGTCGTCGTCGTCCTCGGCACTCGTGACGGCTGGCGCGGCTGGCGACTGCGCGAGTCGTTCCCTGAGTTCCTCGGCCGTGGTGACGCCGTAGCTGGCAAACAGCGCGTTCAGCGTTTCCGCCTTGATCTTGTTTTCCAACGCCTGACGCTTCTGGTACTCGCCCTCTGACGGATCGGCTCGCTCGTCCGGGACCGTGGTTTCGCTGTTCTCCGCATTCTCAGGAGCCTCGGCGTCCTTGGGGTCCGGCGTCCGCGTCGTATCGTCAACAGTCATGGATCGCCCTCTATGCTTCGACGCCCGACACCATGTCGGGCGCGTTGAGCCCGTTCATCTCACCCATCATTCCTTCCATCCCTGGCATACCCGGCGCGGCGGGCATTCCTTCTGCGCCCATGCCTGCATCCAGTAGCCCGCCGCCCGGTGGCCCTGCCTGGGCCGCCGCCTCCAGTTCCTTCTGGAGCTTCCGCACCACGCTCCGCGGCAGTGACGTCACGTCCGCGAACACCTCCATCAGCCGGTCCGCAGGGATACCGACCTGCATCGCCATCGCCGGAATCTGCACCAGGGCGTTGAACGCATCCTGCTTCGCCTTGTCGAGTCCCGTGAACTCGGGCGTCTCCTCGACCACGAAGTCGAAGTTGGGCAGGTCCTGGCCCCACATGTTGACCAAGAGGTCGATGCCGTCAATGTTGAGGCGCGTCAGGCGCTGCGGGGTGTAGGTGGCGTGGATGTAGTCGGAGACGACGCCGTAGAACTTGGACAGCTCCTGGTTCTTGCGGCGGTTGTACTCCTCGATTCCGATGTTCTGCTGTTGCGTCAGGCGCTCGACGGTGCCGACCGCGATGTCCTTGGAGCTGTCGGGGGTGAGGCCGAAGTCGGTGATGCCGCGGTACTGGGTCAAGCGCTGCTGGATCGACTCGCGCACGGAGGCCCACGCCTGGTCGACCCCGGTGGCGTTGACCGACTCGACGCCCAGGTCTCCAAACTGCTGCTTTGAGGCGTCCCGGTACATGACGTTGAACTGGTCGTCGCGGAACTCGAATCGCTTGCCGCGGTAGTCGGTGACGCCGGCCGCCGGGAGCACCCAGTAGTTCCGGTGCTCGAACACCCGCTGGAGCGCGATGGTGTCGAGGTTGTCCGCGGCCACCTGCTGGTCCCACATGAGCGTGACGTCGCTCTTGCCCATCGGCTTCCGCGGTGCCAGGTAGGACCAGAGGAACAGCGCCGGGAAGCTGCGGGCGGTCTTGATCGGCCAGGCGCCGTCGTAGACGGCCTTGTCGTCCGGGGCGGCCGAGAACGGGGCGATGATGACCAGTCGTTTGCCGCGCGAGTAGGCGCGCACCTGCTCGTTCTCGGCAAATCGGTCGATGCGCTGGAGCATCCCGGACTGGCCTTGCATCTCGCAGTCGGGGCAGCCGTCCAGCTCCTCGGGCAGTTCCGTCTCGATCTTGCCCTGCTCCAGCAGTTCGCCCTGAGTCGGCGAGCGGTATCCGCACCCGTTGGCGCAGGAGAGGTAGCGATCCTCGGGTTCTAAGTTCAGCTCGTTGCCCGTCTCCCGGTACTTGGCGGTGCCATCGTTCTTGTACCAGCAGAACCAGAGTTCGGCCTTGCCGTCTCGCACCGTGGCCTGGGGCGCCAGCGTGTGGCCGTCGCCCATCTGGATCAGCGGCACGTCGTCCGACAGCCGCCGGCCGGACAGGTCGAAGTTGGCCCCGTCCTCCTTCACCCAGTCCGAGCCCTTGAAGCTCCGATGCACCCACTCGACGTCGCACCGGCGCTTCTCCAGGAACCATCCGCACAGCGGGTGGTGCGGGTCGTAGCCCGGCTCCCACATGCAGCGCCTGGGGTCGATGGTGCGGTAGAAGATCTCGCCGTAGGGGCCGTGGTCTGGCTCCCAGTCCATCCACAGGACGCCCATGCGCTTCTCGCGGGAGTCGAGCACGCACTCGTAGTAGCGGGTTTCAAACCCCTTCCACGGGTTCTTCAGCTCTTGGTCGACCAGTGCGACCTCAAGCTCTGCGGCGTCTGGGTCCGTGTCGTGGTCGACCGGGCGTCCCTCGACCGAGCGTGGGCGCGCGGTGGCCTGGGCGGCGAAGTTGCGGACGGTGTCTTGGATTTCCTGGCCGCGTATCTGGGTCAGGCGCCGGTCGGTGCGCTCGGGGCCGTGGTCGCGCTCGTAGCGCTCACCGGCGAGAAAGTTCTCCTCGCGGGTGATGGCTTCCCAGTAGGGCTGGAAAACGCCGACCGTGTCTTCGTAGCGCTTGCGGACGCGCGCGGCGGGGGTGAGGGTCTTGTCAGCTTCCACGGCACAGGCTGGGGCGCGGCTTGTGGCGACGCCCCAGCTCCTGTGCGTGGAGGTTCACAGTACTAGCGGTCTCTCAGCTGTCCGGGAGCGACCCAGTATCGGATGAACGCCCGGCATGCGCCCATGATGCCCGTGCCGGCCGTGGTCCGCATTCGCAGCTGGGACCATCGTCCGATGTTACCGTAGGGCGAGATGGTGCGGATCGGGAAGGCAATCGACTCGCTGCCGACGATGAGCGGCGGATTGTTCGGCGCCGCACCGGCCGAGTTGACCAGCGCGGAGTCCGCCTTGACCCACCCTCGGGCCTGAGTGACCACCGATCCGAATCCACCGACTCGACCGTCGAACGCCACGGCGATGGACGACAGGGTCGGGGTTGCGATGACCGCCGAGTCCATCTGGATGACCACCCAGGCGATGGTCGTGGTGTCGTTCTGAACCGTGGCAAACGGCCACAGGGCGCTCGACCCGGTGATCCCCGGAGCCACCACGCCGCGTGGCATGATGTTGGCGTGGTCGAGCGTGAACGAGGCGGTCGTGTCGCCGACCGTCTCGAACTCCAGGTTCCGGTAGGTGGTATCCCGGACGTAGATGGCCCCGGCGTTGTAGGGCGCTCCCTGAGACGAGATGCGCCACTTCAGCTCCTCCGTCACCCACTCCGCGTGGGCGATGCGGGGAACGACCAGGGCAACAGCGAACAACAGAGCGAGAGCGCGCTTCAAGGTAGTGACCTCCATGTGCAGGAATGCGGGCGTCCCCGCCCTTCCCTTGGCTCGCCAGCCGCCGATAGGATCAGCATGCGGTCGGATTTCGTCAAGACGTTATTTCACAGACTCGCCAGCCAGCAGATGAACCATGTCAGCAGGCCGAGCACGATCATCACCACCAGAATCCAGAACACCAGGTCAAGCCCTGCCCCGGCCTGATCGTCAAACTCCCACTCGGATTTTGGGTCCATCCGTCCTCCGTCGTTCATACGCTCGGCCTCTCGGCCACCAGCAGTCCGCTTCCTGGCTCCCCCGCGGGCTCGTTGCGGGCCATCAGCCGATCGATTAGCGTCTGCTCTCGCGTCTTGATCGGCTCCTCGTGGGCGGGGATGTCCTTGCCGAAGCGCGACACGGTGCGGCGCAGCGCCTGGCCCCAGACGATGAGACACTCGTCGTGGACCCCAGGGGCTCCCACGATCTTGCCGTTCTCGTCCAAGATGCAGTCCATCAGCGTCTGGATGATCTTACGAGATGGGCAGCGGGCGTACACAATCCCCGCGCGCCGGGCGTCCACCCACGCTTGGATGGCGCCGATGATGAGCGGCCGGGTCTTGCCGGTGTTGTGGAAGCCGATCTCGTTCGACCACTCGCCGGGCCTAAGCTCGCGGCGCTCGCGCGCGAAGTGGCCGTAGCGCGAGGCGTGGACGCCCTCCACGACGTTCACGCCCCAACGGTCGTTGACCTCGGGGTCGATGGGGGCCGAGTTGTACTGGAGCGCCATACCAGCGCCCAGAACGCCAGTCAGGTAGCCCGAAAGGTAGCCCCCGGAGCGCGCCTGCAGGTCGCCCGAGCCCATTTCGGCAACCTCGATCTCGTAGGGGTCGTGGAGGTTGTCGTCCACCCCTGAGGACGGGTCGATGGGCACGATGTAGGACTGGTCGACCCTGGCGTGATTCCACACCTCGACGGGGACGGATCGGGAGATTCGCACCCGGCCCGTGTCGGCGTCGGCCTCCTGGGTGATCTTCCAGTTCACCACCTCGGGATCGGTGCACTCCGAGAGCATCTGGGTCAGCGTGGGCAGGTGGAACGGGCACAGGCCCGACGTGTCGATGGCGTCGCCGTACCAGCGGGCCTTGGCGATGGGGTCCAGCGGGTGGTCCCAGTCCATCGCCGGGCCGAGGTAGGAGAGCAGCAAGTCCTGCTTCTCGGCCTGGGACAGGACGGAATCCGACACCTCCGACAGATTCCAGCGCACCGCGGCCCGGCGCCGGTCGATACGGGTGATCCGGTCGCGGCCGTGCGAGGACCCGATGTCCCGCCCGATATCGTCCAGCACCGGCCCCCACTGGGAGCGCACGGTTGGGGTCCAGCCCAGCAGCAGGACCAGCCGTCGCCCCGAGTGGGCGGCCTTGCGTAGCTCTCGGAGCGTCTCGATGTGGGGCGGCTCGTCGAACGCGACCACGTCAGCTCGGACACCTAACCCGCGTGTGCCGCGATTCTTACGCCCTTCCTCCGACATGAAGTGGATCACCGACCAACCGCGCTCCTCCTTGGGGTCGCCGCCCTGCGGCATGACGTGCAGCGTCTTGAGGATGGCCCCGCTGTAGCGCGCGTGGTGCGGCCAGTTGCCCAGCACCTTGAAGTAGGCCGGCTGGACCGATAGCAGCTGCTGCGGGTAGTCGAGCACCATCTGGACGCACTCGACCGGGCCGGCCCAGCGCGGGAGCTTGACACCGTCCAGGGTGTCACGTTTCTGGGCACATGCGACCACGTAGGCCGCGTCGGTCTGGGTCTTGGTGCCCTTGTTGGGGCCGATGGAGTGAAGCTCGGAGATGGGCTGGTTGCCGTCCGTCAGGAGGGCGAACGCCTCGCGGAGGCGGGGGACGGCATAGTGCCAGAAGTCGAGCGGGCGAGACTGCTGTAACGACCGCGCCTGGCGCATCTTGAGCCAGCGGTCGGCAATCGTCCGCTCGGTCACTGCGCTACGGTCACGGGCCTCCAGCGCGAATATGCTATAATCCAGCGCATGGAATGCCGCAAGTGTGGTATGGACAAGCCTGAGTCGTCATTCAAGAGACAGAGCAGGGCCTGCCGGGCCTGCCACGTTGCCGATGAGGCTGCCAGGAGGAGACGCCTTGAGTCCGCAGACCTAGATGGATTCATCGCCCACCTAAGAGAACTCGCCAGGCGCGGATATCTTAGAAACAAGGACAAGATCAGGGTCCGCAACGCCAAATACCATGAAGCGTTCCCGCAAGCGAGGCGTGCCCGCGTCATCCTTGGTGGGGCCATCCTGTCCGGCAAGATCGTAAGGCCTTTGATTTGTTCTCGGTGCAGTCAGGGAAGCCGGAAGATAGCCGCGCACCATCCCGATTACACCAAGCCGCTCGAAGTGGTGTGGCTATGCTATCGATGCCACCAGCTTGAGCATTACGCCAGGCGGGCCATCAACCGCTCGCTATCGATACCGGGCGCCATTTAAACTCCAGCCCGGTCGCGTCGTCCTTGATGCGGCAGCCGTTGATGATCCCCTGCTTGAAGGCGAAGTCCGCCAAGCGTTCGACGTCGTCCATCGAGCTCGCAATCCAGCCTGGATTGTCCTTGGGGACGCTGAGAACCTCGAACTGGAACGTCGGCACGGTCCTAGACACTCGGCCTACGCAGCGGCATGGGCAGGATTGGCGGCCGTGGGGCCTCAGGCGGCGCCTCGGGGGGTGTGAGCCCAAACTCCCCGTGCGGGTCGCCTACGGGCGAGTACGGCACGGCGTTGGCGCTCTGGCGGAAGGTCCCGTGCGAGTCCACCGAGAACACGCAGCCGCACTCCTGGCAGGCCAGGCGGTCGCCGTCGATGAAGCTCACCAGCCGCCCCTCGCGCAGCACGAATCGCCGGAGGATGAGCAGCGACGGCATCGCGCGGTCGGAGTGGCACGCCGGGCAGCGGACGACCGCGTCGGTGGGCAGCACCTTCTCGACGGGCGGCGCGGGCTTCAGCCAGTCGGTGAAGCTCACGACGTTGTGGTCGTCGTGCGGATGAAGAAATGCCGCGACGTCGGCGTGTTGGTGGTGCTGGTCGATGGGATCGGACCGTAGTCGAGATAGAACGAAGGCCGCTGGTACGCAGCGGCCTGTACCTGGTCGCTCCACGAACGGTAGTACTGGTACACGCTCATCGCGTCCTGGCCCTTAGGCTTCTCCGGATTCTCCGACTTCGGCTCCCAGAACTCGCGCGCACGCTCCGGCCCGGCCGACTCCAGGCTGTCGAGTAGGTCGATGAGCTTTGGAGTGCTCACCGGCTCACGCTGCGCTTGATCTTGCGGGCGCCCTCCCGAACGTTGTTGACGGCCGTCTTGCCCTGGTCGATCAACTCCTTGGTGCCGCGGGCAATCTCCTCGGCGATCCGCACCGGCTTGGTCGTGCGGTATGCGGGTGTGGGCTTCGTGCGAGAGCGGGCCATCACGACACCCGAATCCACCACAGCAGGTCGAGCAGCATCTTGCGCTCCTTCACGGCAGCCTCCACGGGTTGAGGGCGAGAGCGATCACGGCCACCTCGGCCGCTAGGATCGAGAACAACACCGCATCCAGGCGCTTCACTGCACGCAGTCCAGCGGATGATGCTGCACTGGCTTCCCGGTGAGATAGTTCCACGCCATGAGACCCATCGTCGCCGCAGCATAGGCCACGGCCAGCATGTAGGCCACCTTGCTGCCCCGCCGCGAGCACCAGCAGTAGTCGCAATGCACGTAGCTGAACCCCGGCAACGGATGGCGACGGTACCGCCGGTGCGCCAGCCGACACCAGAGTCTTCTCACTGAGGCCACCCGCAGAGCTGGAACGTGCCGACCTTACCGTAGAGCGTCAGATACGCGAGCGACGTCACTGCGGCCTGGTCGGTGCGGAATGCGTAGTTGTTGGCAATCGTCTGCTCCGTGGTCGATGCCCCGACCTTGACGTAGGCCGAGAAGCGGCGCGACACCACGTCCACCGCCAAGCGAACGTGGTAGACCGTGCCGGCGACGTAGCGCACCGGGCTGTCGATGTAGACCGAGCCGTTGCGGGCGTCGATGAAGCCGCTAGGAGCGAAGCGGACGATCACTGCGAGCTGGGGGTAGTCCGTGGCCACCGCGTTCGAGAGACCGACGACCCCGTTGGACATCCCGGCGGCGGGGATGAGATCGAAGTGCATGTCGAACAATCCCACTTGGCTCGGCATCGCCAGGGAACGCCAAGTGAGATTGGCCGTCCAGCAGAGCGGAGGGGGCGGTGGGGGCGGGGAGTCGGGGTTGAGGATCGGCGTGATGGGCACCGAGGCTAGGGCCGCCAGCGTGTCGATGACGATGGCCATGCTGGACCCGCAGCCGCGGTAGATGCCGTCCACCGCATGAGCCCGGACCGTGTAAGTCCCTGCCGGCACGTTCTTGGAGAACGAGAACGCGGTCCCGATGGCCTGCGTGACGGAGTCTCGGCCGGTGATCGGTGGGGTGCGGGTGGAATCGGCCCAGCTCGCGACGACTCGCAGCATCGTGCCTGCGGGGTAGGAGCTGACCGGAGTAGTGCAGGATGAGAGCGTGGCGCGTTGGGTGGGCACGGTGCCGCCGAAGGCCAGCGGCCGCGCCGGGGTCGATGCTGAAACATTTGCCGCACACAGGATTGCGACAAGGCTTGCGAGCCTTGCTCCCCCACTCACCCATGTGCGGCACACACTCGCCGTCAGCGAGATCATGGCAGCAATCGCGGCCTCTTCGCGCATCTTCCGGGCGTGGCTGAGTTCGAGCGACCCCGGCTCCTTCGGGCGGAAGCGTCCGCTCTCGCCCTTCGGGACCTTGGAGTAGGGTGCGGCCTCGCGGCGTTCGCGCGGGCTCAGGCGCGTCTCCTTCGGCGCGGTCCTCGCAGGCTTGATGTTCAGCTCTCTCGCGGCCCGGGCCAGCGTCTGGCCGGGGCGCGGCTTCACGTTGAGCTTGACCGCGGCGTCGCGGAGCGGGATGTCCTTGATCGCCTCCTTCAGCACCTTGCGCTTGGCCACTGCGGTCGCGACCGCCTTGCCGATCCCTCCCGGCAGGTCGGGCATCATCCCAATCGACCGCTTGTTCCCCTCGCGCTTGATCTCGCGCTGCAGGCGGAGATTGTGCTCGCGCTTCGACTCGCGTGCGCTCACTTCGGTCCTCCGTTGGTGATTTGCGGCGCCGGACTCCCCTGCTCGATCATTGCGGGTACCACCTCGCTCCGATTGCCCAGCGCCGCCAGGGCAGCCTGCGCCCGTTCCGGGCACTCGTGCAAGAGAAAACGCGTCGTCTCCAGCCACTCCTCTAGCAGATCGTCGACGCTCGCGGCCTCGCCGACCTTGACCGTCTGGAGCGCGCTGCGAACCTCCATGATCGAGTTGACGCCGAGCCCGGCCAACAGCGCAGCGACGTTCGCGGCCTGGATTTCTCCGTTCGCCTCGCCCATGAGCTTGAGCGTCGGACGCAGCTCCTTGGCGACCTCCAACAGGGCGGCGACGTGCTTGGCGTCGTACGCCAGATCCGCGAACTCCTCTAGGCGGTCGACGAGCTTCTCAATGCGGACGAGAACGGTGCGGGCGCGGTGTTTCCGGTACGCCTCGATGTCCTTGGCGATGCATGAGCGGTGGCGATTGATCGCATCGTGCGACG